>Ga0256405_10001800_pt1 | contig 55001 bp, 49 predicted proteins | sample RumenRJG_02DNA_FD_189096 | JGI IMG/M metagenome (GOLD analysis project Ga0256405, IMG submission 189096) | Bovine rumen microbial communities from Lethbridge, Alberta, Canada - RJG_02 | ecosystem: Host-associated > Mammals > Digestive system > Stomach > Rumen | place: Canada: Alberta... | reverse complement strand
GTGATGCTGGCTCCCATCTTTTGAGAGAAGCCTGGCGTAATGGTACCGCCGATGCTCGTAGTGCTTGCCTCAAATGTGCCAACACTGACAGTTTTGCTGCCCTCGTTATTGTCAGTCGATGGCTTGGCATCTTCTAACTGAACAGTTCCATTGCCCGAAAGGTTCATGCTGTAATCGCCACTACCAAACCATGCACCATAAAAGTGGGTTGCATCAAAATTCTCATCTACATACCCATTTCCCAACGTTTCGTATTGATCCTTCTCGTAAGGGCCGAAATATAAGGTTTTACAAGGAAACCTGTCATCACCTTCCTGTTTGCCGCCTACAGATGCCACTATTTTCTGGTCAACGAAATAATAGTCCTTATTGGTCTCTATGTTGTGAACACCCCATACACGGATAATTTCGTTCAATGCATTGGGACGAAAAAAATTGTAACAATATCTTTGAATGGCGCTCAACGGTCCGTGATAGGTAAATTCTTCATCGGCACTCATCAGGTCGTTGATGGCATCGTTGCCGTTGCCTCTCATACTGGCTCGGTGTTCCTGCTGGTCCTCGTCGCGATTGTTGAGCCACTGGGCGGCACCGTCTGCCTGCAAGCCCATTTCGTGAATCGTATATTCCTCAGTGATGCTCTCAGTCTTGGTTGTCACATTACCGTTCTTATCTGTAATTCGGGTGATGATGTTTTTCTCGCCAATAGGGGCACAGCTATAGTAACTGTTATTGGCAAAGATGACCAGTTCGGCTACGGCCTCTTTCTCGTCGGCAGCGCGCCGTTGTGCCCTTTCCTCGATGTTGGCGATGCGAGCCCTAAAGCGAGCTGCCACGTCCGACCTCGTTGCCGTATTGGCAATAGCCGGGCGCACAATAGTAATGCCGTTGCCCAGCATCAGTTCGTCCTCAGCCTGCGCCATTTTGTCAGCCAACTGCTCCATCATTTTCACCAGATGGGCATTGTGGGGTTTCTCAACGGCGATATAGCCGCCACGCAGGTAAATCTTAGCGGCCTCCAACCACTCGGTAAACGGGCGATTCAGAATGTCCTCGCCCTTGATGAGCACCATCTTCGTCTCAGGTGTTATTTCGCTCGTCGTCTGACTCAGGCGGCGCACCAATGCGCCACCCATCGACGCATTATCGAACGAACTCAGCACAGCGGTAGGCACGTCGGCAGTCACTTTTACCTGCAATTGATCGACCATCGGGTCGAACTCACCATTGCCCCCACCATTGCCCCCAGCGGCAATGCTGTCGTCCGTACAAGCCGTCAGTAGCAACGAAAAACTGACTATCAGACCAACAAAAAAAAGTAAGTAGCGATTAGTATTCATCATCTTATATTCCTGATTAGTTATTATTACAATACCTTACCACGAGGCTTTCCGACTGCAAATATACTCATTTGTTTGGAATGATGCAAACTTTTGGCATAAAAAAGGCAATAACATAGGATCCCCCTGTCACCTATCCGTTTTGATATAATGTGAAAATGCTACTAAAGGATTGCGATTTTGTTACTTTGTTATTTGTTACTTTGTTATTTGTTACTTTGTTATTTTTTTCCATTTTTTTTGTGGTTCATCCGTCATTATCCGCACTGTCAAAAGATGGGCGGATTTATATTTTTGTTGTTTTTCTACACGATAATTTTTCTGTTTAAAAATTTCTTAGTACTTTTGCAGTTAATAACAAGTAACCAACGTAAAGGATGGACGAACAACAGAATATCATCATTTATCGTACTGCCGACGGACGAGCACAAGTAGCCCTCTTTGCAAAGGATGGCAAGATCTGGCTCAGCCAGCAACAGATGGCGGAACTTTTTGCCACCTCGAAGCCGACATTAGTATGCATATAGCTAACATACTGAAAGAGAAGGAATTATATAAAAATTCAGTTGTTAAGGAATTCTTAACTACTGCTGCTGACGGCAAGAATTATAACGTGGAGACAGGTACTGAAGTCCCCACTGTTTCGACTCAAGAAGCCTTCTGCTGAGAGGGAAAGTGAAATCCTTGCCCATATTCATAAACTGGGTAAGGAGATGATAGCTGCCTGCTTCTAAACTATAGTGTGTTTCAGCAAGAAATTATGAAGGATGTAATTGCACGACTGAACGAACGTCTTGCCACGGCAGATATCAATCAGGTAAAGGCAGACGTCCTGCCATTTATCCGCAATCCCAAGGAAATGGGCATCTGGTCAAATGACTATTTCCTGCAACTCGCTCAAATGATCAGATTTGAATGAAAAGTAAAATGACATTGGATAATAATTGCCGTCAAAGGTACCTGTCCCCATTGTGCATTATGCACTACTTATTCTTATACCATTCCTGCAGCACCTTGAATGCCATTTTCTTCTCGCCCTTGTCTGACACGAGTCCCTTTCTGTTGTAATAGTCCTGTATGCCATTGAGCACGCGGCGTGGAGAGCGGAAGTCCTTCAATATCCAAGGTGACGTGCCTGCAAGTCCCTCTATCTTGTCTATCATATTCAGGTTCTCACGATAGAGGTTTTCCTGGAATTCCTCAGTCCAGCGTTGGTTCTTCGCACCATGATAGCCATACTTTGCACCGCCGCCGAACTCGCTGATGATAACAGGTTTGTCGTAAGGAATCTCCCACTTCATCTTCGGGGCATCATTAACGTCGCGATACCATCCGATGTATTGGTTGAAGCTAACCACATCGACGTATTGGTTCATATTGTCCTGCAAGCGGTTCACATAGTTTGATGCGCCTGTCACCTCCATAGCCATCGATATGAGACGGGTATTGTCCAAGGTGCGTGCATAGGTGGCAAGTTTTCCGAGGAAGGAGTCACGTTGCGGGGAATGAGGTGTCTCGTTAGCAATAGACCATATTATGATATTGGCACGATTCTGGTCGCGTGCTATCATGTCTGTAAGCTGTCGTCGGGCATTGTTGTAAGTATCTGGATTGCTCCATGCTATAGTCCAATAGACAGGAATCTCCGACCATACGAGGATGCCCATTCTCTCGGCTTCACGCACAGCATACTCATTATGAGGATAGTGTGCCAGACGCACGAAGTTACATCCCAGTTCCTTTGCCCATGACAACAGGGTATGGGCATCTTCTGTAGAGTTAGCCCTGCCGCCGCCGTTTGGCTTCTCTTCATGGATGCTGACACCACGCAGGAAAATAGGTTTTCCATTCAGCAGTATCTGCTTTCCCTTTGCCTCGATGGTGCGGAAGCCGATGCTGTCACTTACGAAGTCACTTACCCTTGCACCGTCAGTCTTCTCACCGTCTAACGACAAGTCAACACGATAACGCACCGGTGTTTCTGGGCTCCATAGTGTGAGGCGTTTTGACGGCACACTGACGACAAGGCGGGCATTACCGTCGGCATCTGTGACACATTGCTTTTGCACTTTCAGGTCTGGGATAGACAATGTCACCTTTTGTCCTGCCAAGGGTTTGCTGATATGTGCCGTCATCGTTATCTCACGCTGGCGAGCCTTTATATCAGCCTTCTCCAACTGCAGCTTGTAGTTCTCGATATATGTATTTGGCACCTTCACCAACATCACATCGCGCGTGATGCCACCATAGTTCCACCAGTCGAATATCTGTGTCGGCACGTCTTCTGCATGACGCTTGTTATCGACTTTCACGATGACGGTATTCTCACCACTGCGCAAAAGGTCTGTAACGTCATAGTTGAAAGGTGTGAAGCCCCCGATATGGTGTCCTGCTTCCTTGCCGTTCACATAGACGTGGCAGTCATAGTTCACCGCACCGAAATAGAGCAGTGTGCGACAGCCCTCTATAGGCACCTGTGCCTGAAAACTTGTCTTGAACCATACCGTGCCCTCATAGAAGAACAGCCTCTCGTCCCGCGTATTCCAATCGCTGGGAATCTGCATCGTAGGAGCTTTGTCAAAGTCATACTCCACAAGGTCTTCTGGCTTCTGGGGCTTTGCATTACAGAAGAACCCCCATTTCGTAGGATTCATGCGGTAGTCGTAATACCCTTCTTCCTGCACGTCAACGATATAGTGCCAGTCGCCATTCAGCGACATCGTTTCATGAGACATCACATTACCAAGTTGCGGTACCTCCTGAGCGCCTACGCTTAGTGGCACAAGACACAGCAGCAAAGAAATAAGTGAGAGATGAGAGGTAAGAGGTGAGAGGTAAGACCTTAAACCTTTGACCTTTGACTTTAGACCTTTGACCATTTTATGATTATAAATTCCTAAATTCCGCAGCACTTTAGTTTAACTTTGTTTATAAGTTCCTGAGCAACAAAAAGTTGCTCAGGATTTTGCCATGTCAGAATTTTCACTTACTTTAGTGCTGCAAATCAAGACAAGCAAAATCATCAATGACATGGCAAAGGTACAACAAAAATCTTAGGAAATTACCGCTTTTGGCGGAATATTTTTCGTTTTGGACAAATTTGACTCTATTCTGTCCTCTGTGATAGACTCACACTGGTAGTCGTGGGGATAGTATGAGTCATAGCAGCCGTCATACCCAAGTATCTGTCCCAGCGACTATTACAAGGTTTGTGAAAATCGTGCAGGATTTTTTTTTAAAATTTTATTGTTTTTTTCTACACGATTTATTTTTCTTTTTAATGAATTATTATTACTTTTGCGGAAAATTTTAAGAAGATGAATAATCAGAATAATCAGAGTAATCAGAATAATCAGAAGATACCAACAGAAAAATAACTATGGAGGCAAGTATTGACAATTTCGGAGAAATAGCACATGACATGCGGCGGCTCTGATGGTAAATATGCTTGCCAGCCGGTTGAACATTACGAATAAATGGAAGATGTTTGAGGCATTGTGGCACTGCAACAATTTGCGCAATGACTACAATACAGCTTTGGAACAAAAGAAGTCGTTGGAATTCCAAGACAGACTGAAAAATATATTTGGCTGATTGCCAAAGGTTTATCCAACTCCGTACCCCCTACGCGTACCCACTGCGTAGGGGGTTTTTGTTTGTGGGAGTTTGTACTTTTGCATTGTCAACGAACGGAAACGGGGTTTGACGGTGCTCTTTGAGGCGTTGCCTCGAAAACCTTAGGCGCTCGGAAAAGTTCAAACGAGTTTGACTTTTCTCTCGCTGAAGCGGTCTTTGACATATTGATACATTTTGAGCCCCTTATAAGGGGCGGCTATAAAGCAGGGTTTAACAATACACTCACGTATGCGCACGGGTGCGTACATAAACATTATCAAATTTATTATTTATCAACTTTAAAGGTCGCTGTAAAGGCAGTGACGTAAAACCTATTTATATGAAGACTAAAATTATTTCTATTAACAATCAGCGCATGTCTTCGCTGGAGATTGCAAAGCTTTGCGGAAAGAACCACAAAGACGTGATGAGAGCCATCCGCAACATGGAGCCTGCATGGGAGAAAACAGCTGGGCGCAAATTTGCGCCCAGTACCTACACAGACTCTACCGGACGTGCATTACCTTGTTACCAACTAACCAAGATTGAGTGTTTATACATCGCTACGAAGTTCAATGATGAGGCTCGTGCTAAGTTGGTGCTGCGGTGGGAACAGCTAGAGCGCCAACAGTTAGGATTTAGCCGCCAACAGCTGACGCTGCCTGCCCCTGAACGGATTCTGCAACTGGCTGACCACATCATCGGCGAGGAACAGGCTCCCTACGTGGCGCGGGCGTGGACGATGATGTGAACAAAAATAAATCCTGTTAATCATTGGCGGTTAACAGGATTTATTGTATCATCACTTTGCGGCAGTGAGGTTTTTGGCTCTGAGCTGCGTCTGTTGTTTTCACTATTTACTTGAACGTTTATCTGTCCTTCTTCGTGTGCAAAGATAGGCAATAATCCCGATATCGCCAAACATTTCCTTTCATTATTTCTTGCTAATCTTTTTTGACTATACTGTAGGTTGCGGCTCGGAACAATAGCCTAAGTTTTAGGTATTGTGCAGTTGTGGAAAACGGAGTAATTTTGCAACCGAAAACTTTAGTCACATAAATTTTAAATAGTAAAATGAAGAAAACAGTAGTAGTTTATGGGTCCTCGACGGGTACGTGCGAGGCCATTGCAGAAAAGATTGGTGCTAAACTGGGTGCCGAGGTGATGAATGTGCAGGACTTGACGGCTGACGTGGTGGCTGCCAACGAGAATCTGATTCTTGGCACTTCTACATGGGGAGCCGGTGAGTTGCAGGACGACTGGTATGACGGTCTGAAGGTGCTGCAGTCGGCTGACTTGAATGGTAAGGTTATTGCACTTTTCGGCTGTGGCGACTGTGAGTCGTATGGCGACACTTTCGTAGGCGGTATGGGTGAACTGTATGATGGCATCAAGCAGAGTGGGGCACGCATTGTGGGCAGTGTGAGCACCGACGGCTATACCTTTGATGACTCAGCAGCGGTGGTTGACGGCAAGTTCGTGGGACTGCCCCTGGATGACGTGAACGAGGATAATATGACTGACGGGCGTATTGATGCCTGGATAGCACAGATTTCTCCTAATCTCTAATAAAAAGAACTGACCATGCAGCAAACCAAGACCGCTACTGCCCCCAACAAGGCTCGACGCGCTGAAGCCTGTCCCATCGACTTGAAAGTGCTGATGAACCACATCTATGAGTTTCGCAAAGGAGTGCGACAGATGGTGCTCTTCACCTGTCATAAACGCTATGAGGCTTTTGCCCGTCAGCGTTTGGAGCACATGGGTATTCCATATCTGGTGCAGCCCGCAGGTAAGCAGAATCTGAATCTTTATTTCGGTCGTTCGGAGTGTCTGGATGCTATCCGGCTCATCGTGAACCGACCGCTTAACGAGTTGACTCCTGAAGAAGATTTCATACTTGGAGCCGTGTTGGGGTACGACATCTGCGCACAGTGCCAGCGATTCTGCAAGCGGAAAGGTAAGTGCTGCAAGGTCAGTTAAAAGTCATTCTATGATGGTTGGGAAACCATCGAAGGTGTTGTTTTTTGATTGCCAAGTATAAAATAATTTGGAGAAATGATGCGCATATTGATAATATTTCTTATCTTTGCAGCAGAAAATACTATAAACTATGGCATTCGGAAAATTATTCAGTAATCTCAAAGGGCTGTTTAATGGCGGTCCAATGAAGGAGTTGGCAGAGGAACTGGCAACAGAGCAGGCCAAGCAGTCGGCAGAAGAGGTGGTTATCACTGACGAGTTCCGTCATGTGTTTGAAGTTAATTCGCCCGTGAAGGAGAACATCCGTCACAGTTTCATGCTGTCGATGCTCGTCATGGCATCGCATATCATCATTGCCGATGGTAAGGTGGAAGCAGAAGAGTATGGATTCCTGGGTCGTTTCCTGCGTGAGAATTTCAACGACGAAATGGCTGAAGAGGGTGTCAGCGTAGTTCAAAAGCTCATTACCAAGCGCGAGGAACTGGAAGCCAGTAAGCCTAATGCCTTTATTCAATATATTGGCGACTGTGCCCTGCAAATCAAAGAAACGCTCAGCGAGGATCTGCGTTACCAGATGCTGTCGATGCTGGCTCTTATCGTGAAATCGGACAGCAAGATTGACGACAAGGAGGTGGAAGCGCTGCGCGAGGTGGCTTTGTACATCGGTATGAAGGCTTCTGACGTGGACACACTGATGAAGATAGACGTCAACAAAGCCAAGGACGATTTGCGTTGGCTGAAGTAAAATACGTCTATCCTATAAGCACTTGATGAAACAACCGGCCATTGTGATTCCTGAGGGATGCAACGAGGTGCTGTTGCATGCTTGTTGTGCGCCCTGTTCGTCAGCCATCGTGGAGTGGCTGCTGGGCAATGGGGTACAGCCGACTATCTTCTATTATAATCCGAATATCTATCCACGCGAGGAATACGAAATCCGCAAGCAGGAGAGTAAACGCCATGCGGAATCGCTGGGCATCCGATGGATAGACGGTGACTACAGTCATGAATCGTGGTTGAAGGGGGTGTGCGGACTGGAAGGCGAACCCGAACGGGGCAGGCGTTGTGAACAGTGCTTCACCCTGCGACTGACAGAAACGGCTAAGAAAGCCAAGGAACTGGGTATCAGGTATTTCGCCACCACACTGGCCTCCAGCCGATGGAAGAGTCTGGAGCAGATAGAGCGCGCAGGACTGGCATCCGAACAGATAGCCAATGCTTCAACTCTTCAATCCTTCAATCCTTCAACTCTCCCCGTCCGCTTCTGGGCACAGAACTGGCGGAAAGGAGGATTGCAGGAGCGAAGGAACCAGCTCTTGCGCGAGTATCATTTCTATAATCAGCAGTATTGCGGCTGTGAATTCTCAGCCGGTCAGACTGAAGCCCTGACGAAACCCCTGTTGCGCCAACAGATGCGCGAGGCCAAGCAGCGTCATGCCGACCAGTTGGCGGGCATGTCAGCCGACATCTGCCAGCAACTTGCTGCCCGTTTGAGCGATGCGCAAGTAGTCATGTGCTACTGGCCGTTACCTGATGAGGTTGACATCCGTCCGCTGATTAACCGTCTTGTGGCGGAGGGGACAACGGTACTGTTGCCTAAAGTAACAGACGACGTGACTATGACGCTGCATCGCTACACATCGACCGAGGATTTGGCAGAAGGGGCTTTTCACATTATGGAACCCACGGGCAAGCCCTTCGCCGACTGGCAACAGATAGACACCATACTGGTGCCAGGTGTAGCCTTCGATGCCGCTGGTCATCGCCTGGGTCGCGGGCGTGGCTATTACGACCGATTTCTTGCCACCTGCCGTCAAGCCCGTAAGGTGGGAGTGTGCTTCCCCTTCCAGCGGGTAAAGGAAGTGCCTGTAGAAGAGCACGACGTAAGGATGGACGACATCATCTCGTAGCAATGAAAATAAATACGAATTTATTTTGTATTGCTCTCGATTTTTCGTAACTTTGCACCCTAAAATAAATAAGGAACTATGTTTGAGAATTTAAGTGACAGACTTGAACGGTCGTTCAAGATATTGAAAGGTGAGGGTAAAATCACCGAGATTAACGTAGCAGAAACCCTGAAGGATGTGCGTCGCGCCCTGTTGGATGCCGACGTGAACTACAAGGTGGCCAAGCAGTTTACCGATACGGTGAAGCATAAGGCTATGGGTATGAACGTGCTCACAGCCATCAAGCCAGGACAGTTGATGGTGAAGATAGTGCACGACGAACTGGCAGAACTGATGGGTGGCAAGGCCGTGGAACTGCAGTTGGAGGGTCGCCCTTCCATCATCCTGATGTCGGGTCTGCAGGGTTCTGGTAAGACTACCTTCTCAGGTAAGTTGGCTAATATGCTGAAACAGAAGCAGCATAAGAACCCCCTGTTGGTGGCTTGCGACGTGTATCGTCCTGCTGCTATCCAGCAGTTGCACGTAGTGGGCGAGAGCGTAGGCGTGCCCGTTTACTCGGAGCCCGACAACAAGAACGTGGTGGAGATAGCCAACAATGCTATCCGCGAAGCCAAGCAGAAGAATTACAATGTAGTCATCATCGATACTGCCGGTCGTCTGGCCGTTGACGAGGAGATGATGAACGAGATAGCCACCCTGAAGGATGCCGTCAATCCTGACGAGACGCTCTTCGTGGTGGACGCAATGACGGGTCAGGACGCCGTGAACACCGCCAAGGAGTTCAACGACCGTCTGGACTTCGACGGCGTGGTGCTCACCAAATTGGACGGTGACACCCGTGGCGGTGCAGCCCTCTCTATCCGCACCGTAGTGACCAAGCCCATCAAGTTTGTGGGTACGGGCGAGAAGATGGAGGCTATCGACGTGTTCCACCCCGAGCGTATGGCAGACCGTATTCTGGGTATGGGCGATATCGTTTCGCTGGTGGAGCGTGCCCAGGAGCAGTTTGACGAGAAGCAAGCCCGCGAACTGGAGAAGAAGATTCGCAAGAACAAGTTCGACTTCAACGACTTCATGTCGCAGATTCAGCAAATCAAGAAGATGGGTAACATCAAGGATTTGGCAGGTATGATACCTGGTGTGGGCAAGGCGCTGAAGGATGTGGATATCGACGACAATGCCTTCAAGGGTATTGAGGCCATCATCAATTCGATGACGCCCAAGGAGCGTGCTAATCCGGACATCATCAACCAGAGTCGCCGCCAGCGTATAGCCAAGGGCTCAGGCACAAAGATTGAGGAGGTGAACCGACTGATGAAGCAGTTTGACCAGACTCGTAAGGTGATGAAGATGGTGGCAGGCGGAGGCAACTCAAAGATGATGCAGATGGCTGCTGCGATGAAGAATATGAAGGGCGGAATGCCGAAGTTTTAGTTGAAAGTTGAGAGTTATGCAGATAATTGACGGAAAGGCAACAGCAACGGCTATCAAGGCCGAGATTGCCGCAGAGGTGAAAGAGATTGTGGCTCGTGGAGGCAAGCAGCCCCATCTGGCTGCCGTACTCGTGGGTCACGACGGTGGCTCGGAGACGTATGTGAAGAATAAGGTGCTGGCTTGTGAGGCCTGCGGTTTTAAATCGACACTCATCCGCTACGAGGAGGATGTCACGGAGCAGGAACTGCTGGACTGTGTATCACGACTTAATCGTGATACCACAGTGGATGGCTTCATCGTGCAGTTGCCGCTTCCCAAGCATATTGACGAGCAGAAGATTATCGAGGCTATCGACTATCGGAAGGATGTAGATGGTTTCCATCCCATCAACGTGGGTCGCATGGCTATCGGTCTGCCTTGTTTCATTTCAGCCACTCCGTTGGGTATCATCACCCTGTTGCAACGCTACGGCATTGAGACATCGGGTAAGAAATGTGTCATTCTGGGTCGCTCGAACATTGTGGGTAAGCCTATGGCACAGCTGATGATGCAGAAACAGTATGGCGATGCCACCGTTACCGTATGCCACTCGCGTTCGAAAACGCTGAAAGAGGAATGTCGGGAGGCAGACATCATCATTGCCGCCATCGGACGCCCTGACTTCGTGACAGCCGACATGGTGAAGGAGGGTGCCGTGATCATCGACGTAGGTACCACCCGCGTGCCCGATGCTTCGCGCAAAAGCGGTTTCCGTCTGAATGGTGACGTGAAGTTCGACGAGGTAGCGCCTAAGTGCTCATTCATTACTCCCGTTCCTGGCGGGGTAGGTCCCATGACTATCTGTTCGCTGATGAAGAATACCCTTGCTGCCGGTAAAAAAGAGTATTATAAATGACGGCTCAAGAGTGGTACGAACAAGGTAACGCCTTTCGCAAAGAGTCGAAATGGCATGAAGCCATCAACTGCTATATACAGGCTATAGAACTCGACCCGCAGAGTCCTGCCGTAGAAGCGAAGCGGATGCTGGAGGACATCATGGCGTTCTATCACAAAGACTATTATAATCCCTGAGCCTGCAAAGGTTCAGGGATTCATGCTATAAAAAAACAGGTATTTCTTTGGTTTTCTTCTTACTTATTTGTACCTTTGCAGACCGAATAAGATAGAAAGCATTAAACTAAATAAAAATGGCAAAACTTAAAGGTGCTATTGTGGTGAATACCGACCGTTGTAAGGGATGCGTGCTCTGCGTGAGTGCTTGTCCGCAAGGGGTCATCGCACTGGCCAATCGTGTGAATGTGCACGGCTATCCATACGTGGAGCCCGTGCAGATAGACAAGTGTACGGGCTGCACATCATGTGCAGTGGTTTGTCCTGACGGATGCATCACGGTCTATCGTAAAAAAGTAGAGGAGTAAAAAGATGGCAGAACAGGAAGTTACTTTGATGAAAGGCAACGAGGCGATAGCCCATGCTGCTATTCGTTGTGGTGCTGACGGATATTTCGGATATCCCATCACCCCACAGAGTGAAGTGATTGAGACGCTGGCTGAACTGAAGCCTTGGGAAACAACCGGTATGGTGGTGTTGCAGGCTGAGAGTGAGGTGGCTTCTATTAATATGATTTACGGAGGTGCTGCCGCTGGTAAGAAGGTGCTCACCTCGTCGTCGTCACCCGGTATCGCACTGATGCAGGAAGGTATTACCTATATGGCTGGTGCCGAACTGCCTGGCGTTTTCGTGAACGTGCAGCGTGGCGGTCCTGGACTGGGTACGATTCAGCCCTCGCAGGGTGACTATTTCCAGGCTACGCGTGGTGGCGGTAATGGTGACTATAACACCATCGTGCTGGCTCCTAACTCCGTGCAGGAGATGGCTGATTTCGTTGACCTCGCCTTTGAGTTGGCTTTCAAATATCGCAACCCTGCCATGATTCTGGCTGACGGTGTGATTGGTCAGATGATGGAGCGCATTGTATTGCCTCCCTATAAACCTCGTCGTACAGAAGAGGAGATTCGCCAGCAATGTCCTTGGGCAACCATTGGTCGCACGAAGGACCGTAAGCCCAACATCATTACCTCGCTGGAACTGAAACCAGAGGCGATGGAGGCTCGCAATCTGCATCTGCAGAAGAAATATGCTGAGATTCGTGAAAAGGAAGTGCGCTACGAAACCATGCAGACTGAGGATGCCGAGGTACTGATTGTTGCCTTCGGTTCGGCTGCCCGTCTGACGCAGAAAGCCATTGAGATGGCTCGTGAAGAGGGTATCAAGGTGGGTATGCTTCGTCCTATCACCCTGTGGCCATTCCCCTCAAAGGCTATTGCCGAGGAGGCTAAGGGTAAGAAAGGGGTACTGGTCGTGGAGATCAATGCCGGACAGATGGTGCAGGACGTTCGTCTTGCCATCAATGGTGCCGTACCTGTTGAGCAGTTTGGTCGTCTGGGTGGTATCGTGCCAGAGCCAGAAGAAATCGTAGCAGAAATCAAAAAGTTTATCTAATGGAAAATCAAATCATTTCACCAGAGAATCTGGTATATCAGAAACCGACACTGATGAACGACAACCACATGCACTACTGTCCTGGTTGTTCGCACGGTGTGGTTCATAAACTCGTGGCTGAGGTCATCGAGGAGATGGGCATGGAGGAAAAGACCGTCGGTGTCAGCCCTGTGGGATGTGCCGTTTTTGCCTATAACTATTTGGATATCGACTGGCAGGAGGCTGCCCACGGACGTGCTCCCGCTGTAGCTACGGCTATCAAGCGTCTGTGGCCCGACCGTCTGGTATTTACCTATCAGGGTGATGGCGACTTGGCTTGTATCGGTACTTGCGAGACCATTCACGCTCTGAACCGAGGTGAGAATATCACCATCATCTTTATCAACAATGCCATTTACGGTATGACGGGTGGTCAGATGGCTCCAACAACGTTGATGGGTATGAAGACCTCGACCTGTCCGTATGGCCGTCAGGCTGACCTGCACGGATATCCCCTGCATATCACGGAGATTGCCGCCACACTGGAAGGCACTTGCTATGTGACACGTCAAAGTGTGGAGACGGTAGCTGCCATCCGTTCTGCCAAGAAAGCAATCCGCAAGGCCTTCGAGGCTTCGATGGCAGGCAAGGGTAGCAGTCTGGTGGAGATTGTATCAACCTGTAACAGCGGTTGGAAGATGTCGCCTAAGGCTGCTAACGAGTGGATGCAGGAACACATGTTCAACTATTATCCGAAAGGAGATCTAAAAGACACGACAAAATGAAGAAAGAGATAATTATCAGCGGCTTCGGGGGGCAGGGAGTCCTCTCGATGGGTAAGATTCTGGCCTACTCAGGTCTGATGGATGACAAGGAAGTGACTTGGATGCCTGCCTACGGACCCGAACAGCGTGGTGGTACGGCCAATGTGACGGTGATTGTGAGTGATGAGAAGATCAGTTCGCCTATCCTGTCGAAGTTCGATATTGCCATCGTCCTCAACCAGCCCTCGCTCGAGAAGTTTGAACCGAAACTCAAGCCCGGTGGTATTCTGATTTACGATGGTTACGGTATCATCAATCCGCCAACGCGTAAGGACATCACCATTTATCGTATTGACGCTATGGACAAGGCTGCCGAGATGAAGAATGCAAAAGTGTTTAACATGATAGTGCTTGGCGGACTACTGAAGGTGGCGCCTGTAGTAAGTACAACAGGTGTAGAGAAAGCCCTCCGCAAGACATTGCCTGAACGTCATCACGACTTGATTCCATTGAATATGCAAGCCATCGAAGAAGGTGGTAAGATTATAGAAAAAACGGAAGGTTAAATGACCTTCCGTTTTTTGTTTGGTATCTGTTAGAAGCTAACCTGTAGGCCAGCCATTAAGGTAGCTCGGGGCATCGGGTAACCCAGATTGATTTCGTAACTCTGAGCTAACAGATTTTCACCACGTACCCATAATGACAGATTATTCAGCAACCGATAGCTGACGGTAGCATTCAGAAGCAGGAAGTTCTCCTTCTGTTCTGCATCACCTACTGCTGTATAGAGCCCGTTGATGTATTGCAGACCAGCTACAATAGACAGGCGTTGACAGCTGTAGTTGGCTCCTAAGTATCCCTTGTATTTAGGTGATGCAATCACGGGATTCTTCATGTGGAGCAACGAGTGATTGGTGGTTAGGTTCCAATGCTCATTGATGCGGTAGGCAGCCTCCAGTTCGGCACCGTAATTCTCTATTTTACCGGTATTCACATTACGTGGTTTCCCATCTACAGGCATCGTGACAATCATGTTGTCGCCTTTCAGAAAGAAAAGGTTCACGCCATAGTTGAAAGCACCGAGTCGATGGCGCCAAGAGAGTTCGTAGTTCATCAACCGTTCTGGTTTCAGATCGGTATTGGAGGGAGGGTAGAGATACATCTCACGCATAGTGGGATTGCGGAAGCCCTTGCTCACCATAGCCTTCAGTTCACCATCGTCCATCGGACGAATCACAATACCTCCCTGTGGAATCCATTCCGTACCTGTGATGGAGTGGTGATCCACACGGATGCCGGCATCAATAGTCAGCCACGAGGTCAGGTCTTGACGGAAATCCACATAGCCGGCTATCTCGTTGCGATACGACTTACCACTCTGCTTATTGGGAGTATCAAGGACCTCACCAGTCTGCTTGGAAGTATAGTAGGCATTGCCGTAGATATGCATATAGTCGAGACCAACCGTTATGCGGTTGCCTTCGAAGAATTCGGCACTCTGATAGATAGAGATTCCTGTCAGCGCATCTTTGGAACGGAAATAACGCTGAGTAGGTTTGGAGGCATCGCTCGTACCGTCGTCAATCTTGTGGCGACCGAAGTTTGAATAAACGCTCACAGCTCCGCTTGTATGTCCATAGTGATTCTCAACAGCAGCCGAAACGACACCACGGGTAATCCATTGATTGGCATCGTAGAGTGGGGAAGTGGTGCTGCCAGGCTGTGAGGCATTGAAATGGGTGATGTTGGCATCCACATAGGCATTCCAATGTTCATTGAAATCGTAGCCTAACTTCAGATAACCGCCATATTGTTCGAAACCCATGCGGGGACGGTGGTTGTCGGTACGCCCGTATTGAGCTGCTACCGTACTGGTGAACTTGCCGCTTCGTAGCTGATTGGATGCTTCAGCTTGGAAAGTTCCCCAACTACCTGCACCCAAATTGATGTTCGTTTTAACACCATCCTCTTTCATGCCTCGCGTCACGATATTGATGACACCGCCCATAGCATTCGAACCATAGAGCATGGAGGCAGGACCGCGCAGCACTTCTACGCGCTCCGCCATTAGCGTCTGATAGCTGTCGGAAATCGGATGACCATAGATGCCCTGATATTGAGGATGACCGTCAATGAGTACCATTAATTGACCACTGCCACCGGCAACGCCACGCATATTAATACCTCCTGCAGCACCACCTGATACGCCGTAGCCCAACATGGAACGGCTGGTGATGAAGAGTCCGGGCACTTGCTGCATGACGGTGGGCAGAATGCTGGTCTGATACTGCTCTGACAGTTTTTCGCGACCTATCACGGTTACCGTCTGTGGCAGAAAGCGCACGTCCGTAGCATTACGAGTGCCTGTGACTACCACGTCCTGTAGCTTCATGGAGTCATTAATTTCTTCTGCCCGACTGCCCACAACCACCGTTGTCAGCATCAAGATAAGAAATATTTTTTTCATTATATAAATCTAGTTTAATGCGATGGTGCTTATTTGTCCAGATTTATCAATTCGTACTTCTTTGATCCCAAACCAATTTTCTCAGCATAGTCGGTGATATAGGTGCCGTGCTGACGGTTGATACGCTGAATAAGCGGCTTGTTGTCATCACCTGGTTTTCCTTCGTAGTTGAATACTTTGTCGAGGCAAGCCTGATCAACAGCTACGGGGTCGAGCGAAGCCATGATACCCATATCCTGCAGTTCGGGTTTGGCAGGATGACCGTCACAATCGCAATCTACTGACATATTGTTCATCACATTGATATAGATAATCTTGCCACCGAAATAGTTATGAACAGCCTGTGCAGCAGCAGCCATCGACTCCAGGAAGTCGTCCTGTGTCTTGCCGGCAGCCAGATATTCGGGTCCCCAAGCCAGTTTCGCATCGTCGGTCTTACCAGCTGTGTGGATATACGCCTTGCCAGCAGTAGAAGCCACACCGATGGAGGCATTCTTCATCACACCACCGAAACCGCCCATGGCATGTCCCTTGAAGTGTGCCAGATTAATCATGAAGTCATAGTTGGCCAAGTGCTCGCCTACAATATCATAATTCAAGTGCTTCTGGTCCTGAATAGGAATACGGATGTCATGAAACTCGTCCATGATATCTACAGCAAATATTGAGTCGAAACCATGGTCGTGAATGGTCTCCCAATGCTTCTTAGGATCTTGGCGCGTGCCACCATAGGCGGTGCAGCACTCCACGATGGTACCATTTACCTCATTGACCAGATTGCGGATGAAGGTAGGTTTCAGGTAATGCGTATTACCGCCTTCACCTGTTGAAATTTTCACGGCAACACGTCCCTGGGGTTCCACACCGAGTGCTTTGTAGATTTTTACCAATGACTCAGGAGTAATTTCTTTGGTGAAATACACTTTCGACTGGGCGAAAGTCATGGTAGCCGTCAATACCATTGCGGCCATCAAAAAAAGTTTCTTTTGTTTCATAATTCTATACAATATTTGTTTTTTCTGCTGCAAAGTTACACATTATTTATAATATATAGACGCGAAAAGAATAGAAAGTTTAATGGACGGAAGGGCTTTTTCTTGTCCTTTTTGTCCGTATTGCGCATTTTTGTTTTCGTTTTTTCCGTTTTCTGCATAATTCTTTGTATCTTTGCAGCCGTAAACCTTATATAAAAGTAAAAATGAGAAAATTATTATTGATGGCATTTACTGCCTGTTCTTTCCTGACAGCCCACGCAGGAGGACTGATGACCAACACGAATTATCACATTGCCTTCGACCGTATGATGGCTCGTGGTGCATCCTTTGACATTGATGCAGCTTATTCGAACCCCGCAGGATTGGTATGGGGGCACGAAGGCTGGCAGCTCTCGCTCAACTTTCAGAAACCTTGGCAGAACAGAGATATCAAGGTGGGAGGAACTACCTACGAAGGAAAAGCGTCGGCACCCATAGTTCCCGCACTTTTTGCCTCTTATAAGAAAGACCGTTGGGCCGTGTCCACCATGATTGGTATCGTGGGTAGTGGCGGTTTTGTAGAATATAAACAAGGTGTACCTATGTTTAATGTTCTTTTGGGTGGAATGCTCCAGCAGAATGGCATTACTCCCGACCAATATAAGTTTGACTCGGAGATGAAGGGCAAGCAGTATATCTATGGCGGACAAGTTAATTTCAGCTATAAGATTCTTGATTGTCTTTCGGCGGCTGTCGGTATTCGTGCCAATTATTACGACGGCTACTATCGTGGACATGTGAGTGCTACGGAGCATCCATTGATGGGCGATTTGGCTTCGTTGGCATTGGATGTCGATCAGAAGGGGTGGGGCTTTACTCCGATAGTCAGTCTGAATTATCATAAAGGGCCTCTGACGCTCACAGCCCGCTATGAGTTTCGTACCAAGATAAATACGACTAACGAAACAAACTCACTTGAGGCTGGTCTCGGTGTCAATCTGATTGCTGCTATGATGGCTGCAGACCCAGCAAATGCCCAAGCTAAATTGGAAGCTATCAAGACACAATTGGGGGCATATACAGCTCCCTACGCCGACGGCGTCAAGACACGCTACGACATGCCTGCTCTGCTGTCTATTGCTGCCGGATATGAGTTCACACCCAAACTGCGTGCAACCCTTGAATATCATTTCTTCGATGATAAGAACGCCAAGATGGGTGGTGACCGCCAGAAAGAGCTGAAACATGGTACCCATGAGATACTGGCTGGTGTGGAGTATGATATTAACGAGAAGTTTACCGTCAGTTGTGGTGCGCAGCGTACGGACTACGGACTCTCCGACGGTTACCAGCAAAATACATCCTTTGCTTGCGACAGCTATTCGTTAGGTTTGGGCGGAGCATGGAATATCAATGAGAAAATCCGACTGAATGCCGGCTACTTTATCAGTCTCTATAGCGACTATAAGAAAGCAACCTCCTATGGCGAGGAAACTTATTCGCGCACCAATAATGTGATAGGTGTCGGTGTTGACTTTAAATTCTGATTTGGGACTATACAAATGCCCCCGATGTTGCAAGATAAGTAACATAAATCAAGAAATTTAATAAAATAACGTATTTTTTACACGTTTTTCTTGGAACTTATTGTTTTTTTTATTTACTTTGCACCCGAAATTTAAGAAATAGGTAGATAAGTTTTATAATTTAACTAAGTTAGTAAAAAAATGAAAAAGCTATTTTTAATGCTTGCTGTTTCAATGATGACAGCTTCAGTTTCTGCACAGAATACTGCAGTAACTGCAAACAAGGCTGGTGACAACTGGTACATTGGTGTCAATGCTGGTGTTGCTACTCCTGTAATGAAAATCAATGACTTTGGTCGTTTTAAGGGCTTCTCTCCTGAACTTGGTGTTCGTGTTGGTAAGAACCTGACCACCGTATTCGGTTTGGCTCTCGACATCAACAACTACTTCGGAAACAAGAGTAACGCTAAGTCTATGTTCGGTAGCAAGACTTTCGTTAACGCTACAGACTTCGACATTCTGACCACTTGGAATCTGATGAACGCTTTTGGTGGTTATCAGGGTCAGCCTCGTAAATTTGAGGTAATTGCTTTGGCAGGTGGTGGTTATAGCCGCGCTTGGGCTGAGAAAGTTGGTGGTATCAACGCTAAGTTGGCCTTCGACCTCGCTCTGAACCTCGGTTCTGACAATCAGTATCAGCTTTACGTGGAGCCAGGTGTTGTTCTGGGTCAGCCTTATCCAATCTATGCTAACCCCTTCCGCAAAATCGAGACTGTTGCCGGTAAGAAGTGGAATGGTGCTCTTTCTTTGAAGGTTGGTTTCAACTACAAGTTCGGTACAAGCAACGGTACTCACAACTTCAAGATTGCTGAGCTCCGCGACCAGGCTGAGGTTGACGCTCTGAACGCTAAGATCAACGAGCTCCGTGGCGATGTTGATGCTAAGAACGGTCAGCTGAACGCTGCTAACCAGACTATCAACGACCTGAAGAAGAAGCTCGCTGAGTGCGAGGCTCGTCCTACTCAGATTGTAGAGGAGAAGAAAGAGACTCTCCTGCAGCCAATCGTTATCTTCCGTCAGGGTAAGAGCACTATCGACGCTGCTCAGTATGCAAGTGTTGAGATGGTTGCTAAGTATCTGAAGAATCATCCTGAGTCTAAGGTTCTCGTTAAGGGTTACGCTTCTCCAGAGGGTAAGGCTGAACTGAACCAGAAGCTTTCTGAGGCTCGTGCTACTGCCGTAGCTAACGCTCTCATCAAGCGCTACAAGATCTCAAAGGATCGCATCACCACTCAGGGCTTGGGTGCTACTAGCGAGATTTCTGAGGAGAACGACTTCAACCGTGTTGCAATGTTCGTTGACACAACAAAGTAATTTAAATCTTCTAATATAATAAGAATCCCTGCAAGTAAGGCTTGCAGGGATTTTTATTTTTGTTCCAAAATAGTTTCAATACGTTTCAGATGTACATTTTTTTTGCGATTCGCTTGTTTCCTATTGTATAAAATTCTATCTTTGCAGAGTCGAAAACATCAAAAGTGTAGTATTTATGAAACTAAAAACATTCATTATTCATCCCGTTTTACGCAAAGCTATGCTCTGTGTCGTGTTAAGTTTGAGCATGTCTTTGATGGCAGCCCCACGTTTTGTGGATTTCAAAAGTGGTGACTTGTTGCTGTCCAGAGATAACGTTACTATTGGTTATGATGCGTCAGATGCCAAGGCCGTATCCATCGCCGTAGAGTCCTTATCACAAGACTTTGAGCGAGTGACGGGAACGCCAGCGCAGATTGGACATGCAGCTGATGCTAAAATAATAATAGGTACGATAGGACAGTCTTCCCTGATTGACAAACTCGTGAAGCAACAAAAGATAGACGCTTCTCAGTTGAAGGGAAAGCGCGAGAAATTCATCATCACCCTAATCGGCAATCAGTTGGTCATAGCTGGTAGCGATCGTCGCGGTACCGTTTATGGCATTTATGAGCTGTCAGAACAGATGGGTGTTTCGCCCTGGTATTATTGGGCTGACGTGCCTGTTGAGCATCACGAGAACATCTATATTAATAAAGGTATATATACCGATGGTGAACCAGCCGTTGAGTTCCGTGGTATCTTCCTGAACGATGAGGCACCATGCCTGACATCTTGGGTGAAAAACACCTTTGGAACCGATTATGGCGATCATCGGTTCTATGCGAAAGTTTTTGAACTGATACTCCGTCTGCGTGGTAATATGATGTGGCCGGCTATGTGGATGTGGGCTTTCTATGCCGACGACCCACTCAACAGCAAGACAGCAGACGATATGGGCATCATCATGGGTACTTCACACCATGAGCCCATGGCTCGCAACCATCAAGAGTATGCACGCCGTAGAGCAGAGTGGGGACCTTGGAATTATCAGAAAAATCCCGACAAATTAAATCGGTTCTTCCGCGAGGGTATCCAGCGTATGAAGGGAACCGAGGATATGGTGACTATCGGCATGCGTGGTGATGGTGACGAGGCCATGAGTGAAGATGCTGATACGAAACTCTTGCAGCGTGTCGTCGAGAATCAGCGCAAGATTATTGCCAAGGAAACGGGCAAGAAAGCCAAGGAGACCACTCAGGTGTGGGCACTTTATAAAGAGGTGTTGGACTATTACGACAAAGGCATGCGTGTGCCCGATGATGTCATCATGCTGTTGTGCGATGACAACTGGGGTAATGTGCGCCGTGTACCTAATATGAAAGAGCGTCAGCATCCTGGTGGATGGGGGCTCTACTATCACGTTGACTATGTAGGAGCACCACGTAATACCAAGTGGATGAACGTGACGCCTACCATCAATATGTGGGAACAGTTGCAGTTGGCTTATGTCAACGGAATTCAGCGCATGTGGATTCTGAACGTGGGCGACTTGAAACCCATGGAATATCCTATTACCTTCTTCATGGATATGGCATGGAATCCCAATCAATTTGACCAAAAACTTGTTATCAACCATACTCAAGCGTTCTGCTCTCAGCAGTTTGGCGAAGACCAGGCTGTTGAGGCAGCTCGCTTGCTGAATCTGTCTTGTAAACTGAATGGACGTGTAACGGCAGAAATGCTCGATGCCAAGACCTATAATGTCCATACGGGCGAGTGGCGCCAGGTTGCAGATGAGTTTATGCGCCTGGAGGCAGAAGCCCTGCGCCAGTATCTGATCCTTGACACTCGCTATCATGATGCTTACCAGCAGCTGATACTGTTCCCCATTCAGGCTATGTCGAACATCTATCAGATGTATTATGCTCAGGCTATGAACCATAAACTTTATGCCGAGGGTAATCCCGATTGCAATCTCTGGGCTGATAGGGTAGAGCAGGCTTTCCGTCGTGATTCCCTGTTGTGTGCCGACTATAACCACAAGATAGCCGGTGGTAAGTGGAATGGCATGATGACCCAGAAACATATCGGTTATACTTCGTGGAACGATGATTTTCCAGCCGACAAACTGCCTGAGGTGAAGCGTCTGGCTACGGATAAACTGGGAGGCTATACATTTGCTATGGAGAATGGGGTGGTATCCATGGAAGCAGAACACTTCTTCGATGCCAAGAATGCCGACAAAGCCCAATGGACCGTTCTGCCCGATATGGGGCGTACCCGTAGTGGTATGGCTCTGATGCCTTATACCGAAAGTCCTGCAGGTGGCAGCCTGTCGTATCGTTTTACAACCAAGAACCAGACTGCCCGGCAGGTGAAGGTGCATGTGGTGGTGAAGTCAACCCTCGACTATCTCAACAAGGGCGGTCTGACTTATCAGGTTTCTTTGGACGGCAGTCAGCCTGTCGTTGTGAATTTCAATAAGGATTTGAATGAGAAACCCGAGAATATCTATTCCATCTATTATCCTACCGTGGCACGTCGCGTGATTGAGCGTGTTGTGGAACTGCCTTTGTCTGCTGGCGATGTGCATACATTGACCATTCAGCCCGACGATCCTGCCATTGTGTTCGAGAAAGTGGTGGTAGATGCCGGTGGCTACAAGCCCTCCTATCTCTTCATGGATGAATCTCCATGCAAGATTGATGCAGGTCAAAAATAATGCCTGCGTATGCAAATTGCCCCCGTCCGTCGTATCAACATTAGCAGGATTGGTGTAAATTTGCATTAGAAAAAGCATAGAAAAAGAAATACAGAGGTGTTTGTTTTTGGGTAAGAAGATTGTTTTTAAGGATACAAAATCAGGTCGCTCGTGATGGGCGACCTGATTGTTTCTATTATTTAGTATTGATTTCCAGCGTTTTAGCTTTCAGTTTTCCTTTGCTGTCCTTGATGGTTAGTCGGATGGTTCCCGGATGTTCACTCGTTCGCAACACCACCACCAACTCGCCGTTGAAGAGTTTCATTCGTGGTTGTTTGAATGATTCCAGCGAAGTGGCATCGCCATTACAAACAGCTTCGAAACTGCCTGCCCCTGTTACCTCGAATGTCAGTTCGTTGTTACAGGTAGGAACAGCCACCCCTTTGCTGTCTGCCACACCGATGGTCACGAAAACCAAGTCTTCGCCGTCAGCCCGATAACTCTTTCTGTCGGTTTGAGCCACGATAGCCGTTGGCTTTCCTGCCGTACGTCTGCTGTCTTCGCCAATCTTATTGCCCTCGGCATCATAGGCTACGACACGGATTTCTCCTGCTTCATATTTCACGTTATTCCAACGCAGGCGGTAGCGGTCCAGACGTTCTGCAGGATTCTTGCGGATGCGCCCCTGACTCTTACCATTCACAAAGAGTTCTGCCTCTACACCGTCCGTATAGCAATAAACTGGTGTCACCTCGCCCTTGCGTTCCGGCCATGTCCAATGCGGCAACAGGTGAACGGTGTGCTCCTTCGTGTTCCATTTCGAGCGATACAGCCAGTAGCGGTCCTTCGGCAGTCCCGCCAAGTCCATGATGCCGAAATAACTGCTGCGCGAGGGCCAGTATTCGTCGTAGGGGGTTGGCTCACCCAGATAGTCATATCCCGTCCATACGAACTCGCCAATCACCCAGTCCTTGTCGTCCTGCCATACCCAGTCGTTGTCAGGCAGATTCGACCAAGAGCAGTATTCTACATCGTACGACGAACATTGTCCGTCAGCCTTCGTCAAGGCTGTCGGGTCGTAATTGGGTGAATACGAGGCAAATTGCGAATTGTCCGTCGGTACGACAGGGAATTTATAGACGCCACGGCTGCTGACCGTCGATGCCGTCTCGCTGCCCAACAGGAATCCCTGCGGCAGTTGTTTGATGTTGTTCTCGTATTTGTGTACGCGGTAGTTGAATCCGGGCACCTCCATCGCCTGAGCAAAACCGCTGTTAAGCGCGTCTTCTGCGCGATCCATGCCCTGAGTGACGGGTCGGGTAGGGTCCAGTTGGTGACAGAGTCCCTGCAGCTGTTTGGCTATCTGCCTGCCTTCCTCGCTCCATTGTTCAGGAATTTCATTACCAATCGACCACATCACAATACTTGGGTGGTTGCGATGGTTCAGCACCAGGTTGGTGATATCCTTCAGCGCCCATTCCTTGAAGAAACGCGCATAACCGTTCTTGCACTTAGGATAAATCCACATATCAAAACTTTCTGCCATCACCATCATACCCATCGAGTCGCAAATCTCCATCTGCCATGTCGAAGGCATATTATGAGCCGTACGGATAGCGTCGCAACCCATCTCCTTCAGCATACGAATCTGTCGGATGAGGGCAGCCTTGTTGATGGCAGCGCCCAGCGGACCCAAGTCGTGATGCAGACAGACGCCCTTCAGTTTCCGTGTCTGTCCGTTCAGTTGGAAACCGCCTTCGCGCGACACCTTAATCGTGCGGATACCTATTTTCTGCTGTTTCTCGTCCAGCGTCTTCCCGTCCTTGGTCACCTTTGTGGTCAGCGTATATAAATAAGGTGTTTCTGGCGACCAAAGTCGTGGCGCCTTTACTTTCAGCGTCGTATTCACCAGTCCGTTCTTCACGGCTAAGTTCTGAGCCTCTGCCACCATATTTCCTGTTGCATCTGCCATCACGATTTGTGCCTTGACCTGCTCGTCATGTCCCCTTACCGTCATGTCAACTGCCACTTCCGCCTCGTCGCTTTTCAGACTGACAGTTCTTGCAAATACCGACCAATCGTCTATTGAACAATTCCGCTTAAGTATCAGCGTAACAGGGCGATACAATCCTGCACCAGGATACCATCGGCTACTCTCTTCCAAGTTCTGCAGATGCACTCCGATGTCCAGTTTTCCCGCCTTGATGTATGGCGTAGCATCCACGCGGAAGGCATTATATCCGTAAGCCCAATAGCCAGCCTCCTTTCCGTTAATCGTGACACGCGGTTCAGCCATCGCCCCGTCGAACAGCAGTTCAGCAGCCTCGTAGCCTTCAGGCAGCGTGACGGTAGTGCGATACCATCCCTCGCCAATCCAGGGTAGCGCTCCTGAGCGTCCCGATTTCTCCGTAGCCTCCGTCTCGCCGTTCTGTGTGATAGCCACCTTCTGTAAGTCCCATTTCTTATCGAACGGTCCAGCAATAGCCCAGTCGTGCGGAATATTCACCTTCGTCCACGCTTGTCCGTCACGCGAGAATTCCCATGTTTTCAGATTGATTTCCTGTCGTGGTTGTGCCAGCGCAGCCACACACATCATCCACATTCCGATCAGTAGTTTCGTTTTCATACATCATAGTTTTAAATTTGCGTCCAAAGGTACAAACATTCCACGAAACTTCCAAAAATTATCCCCGCAATTTATGGAGTTGCGGGGATTATTCGTGTTATGACCAAGCTGATTCCAATTCCTCCAGGCTGGGCTTGTAGAGCGATTCGACCCAGCACATGGCGGTGACGATGCTAAAGAGGCGCTGTTTGTCGGTGGGGGCGATGGGCGTTAGTTTATTCGAATCGGACTGTCTGACAAATCATTGCTGAAAGCTCGTTAAGGGCCAGACATTGGGAACGGGAGATGGTGACATGCTCGTTGTGGTGATGCCAGGGTGCCAACAACAATAATTGCCCACGGGCACAAGCATCCATCCGCTTGCCACCAGGCTTGGCCAAATCTGCAAAGCCGTTTTCCTGAAGAATGATAAGAGGTATTCCTTGATTAAAAGCCGCTCTCATGATTTGCTTTTCTCCCTTGGAAATACAGGGCGACACCAAGACAGCACCCTGCTTGCCCATCGCCAAACATTCGCTTGTCTTTTCCTCTATCTGCTGGTCTGTCATTCTCCGTGAACACTGAACTTGTATTTTCCAAGGACGTGAAAGCAGAAAGCGATTACCAATGGCGGAAAAAGTCTGTTCTCCTATCTTCAGCCCCCGTTGTACCCGGAAGAAGTCAGGATGTTCCCGTTTCATTAGCAAGCGACGAGGGTTGTCTCGTAAATAGTGGAGCCAGTTTTCAAGCTGTCCGTCCCTAAGCAAGATTTTCTCATTCCGAGCTCGGAAAGCACCATTCTGGGCGCATCCGTACTGCCAGAGGGCGCGTCACTACGCCCTGCTACCATACCAAACAGCGGGCGACGCCCTTCTGTCACCATCGTAATCATATACATTTGGCGCAGGGTATAGTCGTGTCCTATACACCGGCGCTGCATGGAGGGCTTTTTCTCGCCAGCAAATGCCTTCTGCCGTTCGTACTCTTCTCTGTTCATATCATGCAAAGGTATAGTTATCATTGCAGACTGCCAAACATTTTTATCTTTTTTTTAGTGTTATTACGTCTTTTGAGAAGCAAAGTTACGAAGAATAATCGATGGCTTTTGCAGCTTGCCCGCGAAAAGATTTTTGTCGGTCTGTCGGAGCTTAGCTCCGACAGACCGACGAGAATTCGCCAGCACCGACTTGTGTGCCCTGCTGTTGATGTAATACCCCACGCTTATTCTCCAATAACCCTGCCTTATCAGCAATAAGGCAGGGTTATTTCGTATTAAGGAAATAGTAAATATTTATCAAAAATATTAGGCAATGCCTCGGGACCCAGTGCTGAAGGGTGATTGAAAGTTCATAGTTCATAGTTCATAGTCACACAGAAATCACGGAAATTCACAGAAATCTTAATCTATGCCGTGGGAAATCAAAGAATCTATTGGAGCACCAATGTTTCTGTGATTTCTGTGAATTTCTGTGTGACATTACATAATTTATAGTTCATAGTTCATAATTCATAGTTCATAGTTGATATGAAACATGAATTAGTAAGAGAAACCATGATTTAAGTTATGAATTAAAAGCAGATACGAAAAATATCTGCTTTTTTGTTGGCGTTTCGCAGGAAAATGAGTAATTTTGCACCCTAATTGAAAAAAGAAGAAACTGACAACTAAACGAATATGAAAAATAAGTTACGCAGTGCGGTATGCACAGAGGGTAGAAGAATGGCTGGAGCGCGTGCGCTCTGGGTGGCCACGGGTATGAAACAGGAGCAGTTTGGCAAGCCTATTATTGCCATTGTCAATTCGTTCACCCAGTTTGTGCCCGGTCATACGCACCTGCATGAGATAGGACAGATAGTCCGCGAGGAAATCGAGAAGATGGGCTGCTATGCGGCTGAGTTCAATACGATTGCCATTGACGACGGTATCGCCATGGGTCACGACGGCATGCTTTATTCGCTGCCTTCGCGCGACATCATTGCCGACTCGGTGGAATACATGGTGAATGCCCACAAGGCTGATGCCATGATCTGTATCTCGAATTGCGACAAAGTGACTCCCGGTATGCTGATGGCTTCGATGCGTCTGAACATTCCTACCGTGTTCTGTTCGGGCGGACCTATGGAGGCTGGACGCTGGCGTGGCGAGAATGCCGACCTGATTACGGCGATGGTGAAGGGTGCCGACCCCTCGGTTTCTGACGAGGAGATGCGCGAAATCGAGGCTTGCGCCTGTCCTGGTTGCGGCAGCTGTTCGGGCATGTTTACCGCCAATTCCATGAACTCGCTGACCGAGGCTATCGGTCTGTCGCTGCCTGGCAACGGAACGATTCTTGCCACACATACCAACCGCATCGAGCTCTTCCGTCAGGCTGCCCGCCAGATTGTGAAGAATGCGTTGGCTTATTACGAGGATGGCGACGAGAGCGTACTGCCACGCAATATTGCCACGCGTCAGGCTTTCCTCAACGCCATGACGCTCGACATCGCCATGGGTGGTTCTACGAATACCGTGCTCCACCTGCTGGCTGTAGCGCAGGAGGCTGGTGTTGATTTCACCATCAAGGATATCGACGCCCTGAGCCGTAAGACTCCATGTCTCTGCAAGTTGGCTCCTAACACGCAGAAATACAGCGTGCAGGAGTGCAACCGTGCCGGCGGCATCTTGGGTATTATGCACGAACTTTCAAAAGGTGGACTCATCGAGAAGTCGGCACCCCGTGTCGATGGCATGACCATTGGTGAGGCTATGGATAAATACTGTATTACCGACGGACGTGTAGATTACGATGCCAACCGCATCTACCAGTCGGCTCCAGGCAACCGCTTCTCGACGAAGATGGGTAGCCAGAGCGAAGAGTGGGGCACGCTGGATACCGACCGCGCCAACGGCTGTATCCGCGACATCGCACACGCCTACACCAAGGATGGCGGACTGGCTGTACTCTTCGGCAACATCGCTCAAGACGGATGCGTGGTGAAGACAGCCGGTGTCGATGAGAGCCTGTGGCACTTCGAAGGTCCTGCCGTCTGCTTCGATTCGCAGGAAGATGCCTGCGAAGGCATTCTGGGCGGACGCGTGAAGAAGGGCGACTGCGTGGTGATTACCCACGAAGGTCCCAAGGGCGGTCCCGGTATGCAGGAAATGCTGTATCCCACCTCTTATATTAAGTCGATGCACATGGGTAAGGAGTGTGCCCTGATTACCGACGGACGATTCTCGGGCGGTACCTCAGGACTCTCCATCGGTCATATTTCGCCGGAAGCTGCTGCAGGCGGTAACATCGGCAAAATCAAGGATGGCGACATCATCGTGATAGACATCCCCAACCGCAGCATCAACGTGAAGCTGTCGGACGAAGAACTGGCAGCCCGTCCGCAGCAGCCCCTGAAGCGCAACCGCCAGGTGTCGAAAGCCCTGCGTGCCTACGCTCAGAGCGTATCAAGTGCTGATAAAGGCGGCGTGAGAATAATTGACTAAGAATTTCGAGATAACTTTATAACGTCATAACGACGCAAAAGAGAATATGAGAGACAAGATAACTGGTTCGAAAGCGCTGATGCGTGCATTGCAGGCCGAAGGGGTGAAGACTATTTTCGGTTACCCTGGCGGCTCTATCATGCCCACGTATGATTCGCTATTCGACTACACACGAGGTGAAAAGAAATGTTTTGACCATATATTGGTGCGCCACGAACAAGGTGCCGTACATGCTGCTGAGGGCTATGCCCGCGTCAGTGGCGAGGTAGGTGTAGCCTTGGTGACCAGCGGTCCCGGTGCCACGAATACGCTGACGGGTGTGGCTGATGCCATGCTTGACTCAACGCCCATCGTGGTGATAGCCGGACAGGTGGCTATTTCAGCCCTGGGTACCGATGCCTTCCAGGAGGTTGACCTCGTGGGTGTGGCTCAGCCAATCTGTAAGTGGGCTTACCAGATTCGTCATGCCGAGGATGTGGCTTGGGCTGTCAGTCGTGCGTTCTATATTGCACGTAGCGGTCGCCCGGGTCCTGTAGTGCTCGACTTCCCTCGTAATGCACAGGTAGAGGAGGTAGAATGGGAACCCAAGAAGGTTGATTTCGTGCGTTCGTACGTAGCCAAGCCCCAGTTGAATGAAGAGGCTGTACGTCAGGCTGCCGAACTGATCAACAATGCCAAGCGCCCCTTGGCGCTGGTAGGGCAGGGCGTAGAGCTGGGTAATGCACAGGAAGAGTTGAAGGCATTCCTGGAGAAAGCCGATATTCCTGCCGGACGCACCATGCTGGGTCTGTCGGCATTGCCATCCGACCATCCCCTGAACGTGGGTATGCTGGGTATGCACGGCAACTATGCCGTCAACCTGAAAGAGCAGGAGTGCGACGTGCTGATAGCCATCGGTATGCGTTTCTCCGACCGCGTGACGGGTAATACGAAGACGTATGCCAAGCAGGCGAAGATTATTCATTTGGATATTGACCGTAGCGAGATAGATAAGAATGTGAAGACCGACGTGGCTGTAGTAGCTGACTGTAAGGAGTCGTTGCCCGCTATCACGGCTTTGCTGCATTCCAATAAGCACCGCGAATGGCGCGATTCGTTCAAGGAACTCGACCGCAAAGAGCGCGAGAAAGTTATCGAGCCCGCCATCCATCCCACACAGGGTCCGTTGCTGATGGGCGAGGTGGTGAATGTGGTTGCTGAGAAGGCTCCACGTGGTACTGTCCTCGTGACGGATGTTGGTCAGAATCAGTTATTTGCGACCCGCTACTTCAAGTATCCCGAGAAGCGCAGTATCTGTACCAGCGGTGGACTGGGAACGATGGGTTACGGTATGCCAGCCGCTATTGGTGCCACTTTTGCTACTGACCGTATGGTGTGCTGTTTCATGGGCGATGGCGGTTTCCAGATGTGCATCGAGGAACTGGGTACCATCATGGAGCAGCAGTCACCCGTCAAGATGATTCTGCTCAATAACAACTATCTGGGCAACGTGCGCCAGTGGCAGGATATGTTCTGGATGCGCCGCAAGTCGTTCACCAAGATGATGAATCCCTGCTACGAACTGATAGCCCAGGGCTATGGCATCGCTTATCAGGCCGTGACCGACCGCAACGATCTGGCTGCTGCCGTCGAGAAGATGCTGACGACCGACGGGCCTTTTATTCTTGAGTGTGCTATCAAGGAAGACGACGATGTGCTGCCTATGACGCCTCCGGGAATGAACGTGAACGATATGATGTTGGAAGTATGATGTCTGATGTAAGATGTAAGAAGTAAGATGGAAGACAAAAAGAAACTATATACGCTGCTGGTTTATTCGGAGAATATTGCCGGTATATTGAATCAGGTGACAGCCGTATTCACCCGTCGCCAGGTGAATATCGAGAGTCTGAACGTGTCGGCATCGTCGATAGAGGGTGTGCATAAATACACCATCACGGCATGGAGCGATGAGGACCAGATTATCAAAATCACCAAGCAGATTGAGAAGAAGGTGGATGTCATCAAGGCCAACTACTTCACCGACGACCAGCTGTTCATCCGTGAGGCAGGACTCTATAAGTTGCAGACCGACCTGGTGATGCAGAATCCGGAGATATCGCGCACCATCCGTCGCCACGATGCCAAGATAACGGAGGTGAACCCCACCTATATCATCGTGATGAAGAGTGGACGAACGGAGGACATCATATCGCTCTATCGTGCATTGGACGAATATGGTTGTGTGTTGCAATATACCCGCAGCGGACGTATTGCCGTGACACGCGGCATGCAGGAGCAGGTGAGCGAATTCTTGGAAGAAAGGGAACAGCAGAATGGATAAGGTAGGGTGCTACGAGTTTATGGCAGAGCCGTTCCATTGTGATTTCAATGGCCGTCTGTTCATGGGGCACATGGGTAACCACATGCTGAACGCAGCCGATTTCCATAGTTCGGCACGCGGTTTCGGTATGAAGTATCTGATGACCATCAACCGTTCGTGGGTGCTTTCGCGTCTGGCTATCGAGATGGAGGAGATACCCCAGCAATATACCAAGTTCAATGTCGAGACATGGGTGGAGTCAGCCATGCGCTATTTCACCAGTCGTAATTTTGCCGTTGTCGGAAACGACGGACACACTTACGGTTACGGACGCAGCATCTGGGCAATGATTGACACCGAGACACGTCAGCCAACCGACATCTATTCCATCGACAACGGAGCGATTGAGAACTGGATTGTCAAGGACAAGGAATGCCCTATCGATAAGGGTGGTCGCGTAAAGATGTCGGACGAAGCCCGTTTCGTGCGTACCATCGACACCTATTATAATGATGTGGATATCAACGGGAACATCAACAGCGTGAAATACATCGAGCACGTACTCGACCTCTGGGATCTCGACTGGTATCGTGAGCACCAGGTGAAGCGCTTCGAGATAGCCTACGTAGCTGAAGCCCATGCCGGCGACAAGCTCAGCTTCTATATGGAGCAGGAAGGCGACGCATTCAATATCCGCATCTGTAAGGACGACGATGTGGAAGTTTGTAGGAGTAAAGTAAGTTTTTATAAGTATAACATTTAAAACATTTGCAATTATGGCAGAAATGAATTTCGGTGGCGTAATGGAAACAGTGGTCACCAGCAAAGAATTCTCACTTGAGAAGGCACGTGAAGTATTGAAGGACGAAGTAATCGCAGTTATCGGTTATGGTGTTCAGGGACCTGGTCAGGCTTGTAACCTGCGCGACAATGGTTTCAACGTTATCGTTGGCCAGCGTCAGGGTAAGACCTACGACAAGGCTGTAGCCGACGGATGGGTTCCCGGCAAGACACTTTTCTCTATCGAGGAAGCTGCTGAGAAGGGTACTATCCTCTGCATGCTGCTTTCTGACGCTGGTCAGATTCAGCAATGGCCTACTATTAAGAAGTATTTGAAGCCCGGTAAGACTTTGTATTACAGCCATGGTTTCGCTATCAACTGGAGCGACCGTACCGGTGTTGTTCCTCCAAAGGATGTTGACGTTATCATGGTAGCTCCTAAGGGTTCAGGTACTTCACTCCGCACTATGTTCTGCGAGGGTCGTGGTCTGAACTGCTCATACGCAGTTTACCAGGATGCTTCGGGTAAGGCTAAGGAGAAGACATTGGCCTTCGGTATCGGTATTGGTGCCGGTTATTTGTTCGAGACCACCTTCCAGCGTGAGGCTACCTCTGACCTGACTGGTGAGCGCGGTTCGCTGATGGGTGCTATCCAGGGCTTGCTGTTGGCTCAGTATGAGGTGCTCCGTGAGAATGGTCACTCTCCCTCTGAGGCTTTCAACGAGACTGTTGAGGAGCTGACCCAGAGCCTTGGCCCGTTGTTCGGTGCAAAGGGTATGGACTGGATGTATGCCAACTGTTCTACTACTGCTCAGCGTGGTGCGCTCGACTGGGCTCCCCGTTTCCACGATGCCATCAAGCCTGTGATGGAGTGGCTGTACTACTCAGTAAAGACTGGTAACGAGGCTCAGATCACCATCGATGCTAACTCTAAGCCCGACTATCGTGCCGGTCTGGAGAAAGAGCTCGAGGCTATGCACAACCAGGAGATGTGGCGTGCCGGTGAGACTGTTCGCAAGTTGCGTCCAGAGAATCAGGAAGACTAATCTCAGTAAAGCATAAAAAGAAAGCTGTATTCTTCATGTGGGTACAGCTTTTTTTTATGGAATCAGGAGATAGCCGTCCTGCTGTATGATATATTCTTCTTTCAGGAGGTAGGCGAGGGCTTGGTCCAACTCTTCCTTGGGCAGTTGCAGGCGGTATAGTTCTGTAAGATGATGCTGTTTCCGGTCTGCCAATAGTCGCAGGACCTGTTGCTGCACCTGTTGAATATCGGCTTTTGAGGCGTTATGGCATACGTCGCACATACCGCAATCCCTGACATTCTTCTCACCAAAATACTCCAGCAGTTGGCGACTGCGGCACTTGCTGTCGTCCTTGGCATAGTGCAGCATGGCTTCGATACGCTCTTGGTATTGTGCCAGGCGTTCTTCATAGACGGCTGGGGGCAGCATGACGTGCTCGCTATCCTCACGCCGTTGCAGATAGCGGACGTAGGGCACCTGCTTGCGAGGAATGAACTGGATGACGTGCTTTTCGGAGAGCAATTTCAGCGTCTGATAGACATCGTTGGGCTTCAGACCGCATTGGTGGGCTATCATACTCTCGTCAACGAAACCGTAATCGGCAAACAGACCTCCGTAATTACGGAGAAGGGCTACAATCACCTTTTCTTCATGAGGCGTATCGCCTCGCAGTCGGTACAGATCATCACGCGTAACGATAAACTTCACCCGTGCCTGATTGTCCTGTTCTTCCAGATATTCGATATACCCAGCCCGTTGCAGAATCTGCAGGGATGAATGTACGGGAACGGGGAAGTGCTTGAACTTGTGGCAGAAGTCGTCGATATTGAATTCGCGGGTGACGCCATAGCCGTCGCCTGTTGCTATCTGATAGTAGTAGGCCAGATGTTCGTAAACCTTACGGATATAGTCTTTTTCTGGGAATGTATCTTTGACGCGCTTGTGGAGCTTGGGCTCGTCGGTAGCGTTGTAGAGTAGGATGGCGCGAGCCGGTTGGCCGTCACGTCCTGCGCGTCCAGCCTCCTGGAAATAAGCCTCTATGGAGTCGGGACAGTCGTAATGCACCACCATGCGGACGTCAGACTTGTCGATACCCATACCAAAGGCATTGGTAGCCACCATGATACGCACACGGTCGTGCTGCCAGTCGCGTTGACGCTGGTCCTTGACGGCAGATTCCAGTCCGGCATGATAAAAGGTGGCACTCAAGCCCGCTTCCGTCAGCAGTTCTGCTATTTCGCGGGCGTGGCGTCGGCTTCGCACATAGACAATGGCAGAACCCTTCATGCCGTCCAGCAGATGAATCAAGTCCGCCTGCTTGTCGGTAGCATGACTCACGAGATAGGTGAGGTTCTTGCGCTCGAACGACATGCGGAAGACGCGGAAAGAAGTTGAGAGTTGGGAGTTGAGAGTTAATTTGGCGCAGATATCGTCAACGACCTTGGGGGTGGCGGTTGCCGTCAGAGCCAGTACGGGAACGTCAGGACAGATATGTCGGATATCGGCTATCTTCAGGTAGGAGGGACGGAAATCGTAGCCCCATTGCGAAATACAATGAGCTTCATCAACAGTAATGAAACTCACCCGCATGTGTCTCAGCTTCGCCTGAAAGAGGTCGCTGCCCAGTCGTTCGGGCGACACATAGAGCAGTTTGGTAGTACCGAGAATGCAGTTTTCCAAGATGCGGATGATATCGTCGCGTTGCATGCCGCTATAGATGGCAGCCGCTATGATACCCCGTTGGCGCAAATGGTGCACCTGGTCCTTCATCAAGGCTATAAGCGGGGTAATCACGATACAAACGCCTTCCATGGAGAGGGCAGGTACTTGGAAAGTAATGGACTTGCCACCTCCCGTAGGCATCAGCCCCAAAGTGTCGTGTCCGCTGCCTATCGACTCGATGATTTCCCGTTGTACCCCACGGAAATCATCGTAGCCCCAGTATCGTTTGAGAATCTCGTTATAGCTGCTCACTTTCCGACGGTCGAATATCTTCTATCTGCAACTGCACCTCACCACGTTTGTAAGTATTCTCTTCGATGGTATAGACGATATCGAACGAGCGCTTCGACTTGATATAGCGGGCTTCGGCACTCTGTCCGAAGGCAATACCGTTCATGACAACCGCCGATTTGGAATCGACAAGTTCCAGCTTGATATGCTCCTGATGTCTGCCCACCACCTTCGACGTACCATAGTCATATACATTACGCGTCAGGAACAATGGCTTGGGATTACCGGGACCGTGGGGAGCCAGTTTGCGCAGGTCGTTGTGCAGACGCTTGGAAATGTCCTTGAAGTCTATCTCTTCGTCAATATCCAGGGTAGGCATAGTCTGTTCCGGCAGGATATAATCGTTGACATACTCCTGGAAGCGCCGGCGGAACTCAGGTATATTCTCCTGTTTGAGGGTCAGGCCGACGGCATAGGTATGACCTCCGAAATTCTCCAGCAGGTCGCGACAACTCTTAATGGCATCGTAGATATCGAATCCTGCCACACTACGGGCAGAACCTGAGGCGATACCGTCGATGATGGTGAGTACCACGGTAGGACGATAGTAGAGTTCGGTCAGGCGTGATGCCACAATACCTACCACACCTTTCTTCCATCCCTCGTCGTAGAGCACTATCGATTTCTGGTGACTCTGACTCTCCAGTCGGGCAACGATGTCATTGGCCTCTTCGGTCATCTGCTTATCTATATCCTTGCGTTGCTCGTTGTATTCGTTGATGCGGTTGGCCTGGGTCAACGCTTTCTGTAGGTCGCGTTCCACCAACAGTTCTACAGCCTCCTTGCCATTCTGCATACGACCGCTGGCATTGATGCGTGGACCGATTTTGAAGACGATGTCGCTCATGGTCAGTTCACGTCCCGTCAATCCGCAAATATCGATAATCGCTTTCAGACCGATGGATGCACTCTGGTTGAGCTGCTTCAGTCCGTGGAAGGCGAGTATGCGGTTTTCGCCTACTACAGGCACCAGGTCGGCAGCAATACTGACGGCACAGAGGTCGAGTAGGGGAACCAGTCGGGCAAACGGTATGCCGTTGTTCTTGGCAAAGGCCTGCATCAGTTTGAATCCCACGCCACAGCCACACAAGTCCTTGAAGGGATAGGTGGAGTCGGCTCGCTTCGGATTCAGAATAGCTACAGCAGGAGGCATCACTTCGTCGGGCACGTGATGGTCGCAGATGATGAAGTCGATGCCCAGTTGCTTAGCATAAGTAATCTCCTCGATTGCCTTGATGCCGCAGTCGAGGACAATAATCAGTTTTACGTCAGTCTCCTTCGCATAGTCTATTCCCTTGATACTCACCCCATAGCCCTCTTCTTCGCGGTTGGGGATATAGTATTCAATATTGGAATAGAACTGCTGCAGAAACTTATATACCAGTGCCACAGCTGTACACCCGTCAACATCGTAGTCGCCATAGACCATGATACGCTCTTTGCGCCCCATAGCATCATTCAGGCGATCAACAGCAACGTCCATATCGTTCATGAGGAACGGGTCGATGAGTTCGTTCATCATCGGTCGGAAGAATCGTTTGGCAGCCGACTCCGTCTTAATACCTCGACCAATCAGCAGATCAGCCACGATAGGACTCATGCCGATTTTCTCTGCCAGTTCTTCAGCCGCTTGTTGTCTTTCGGGTGTGAGTGGTTTGTAATTCCATTGATAATGCATTTTTAGAGCCCGAGTTTCTTACGGATGTCCTTGGGAATAGCGTTCTTATTGACGGTATAGTCCATCGTATTGGCGGCGATGAAGGTCTTGGTCATATACCATATACCTTTATACTCGCCACTCTCGCCCCATGAGTTCTTAACCATATAGTATTCCTTGCCGTTCTGGTCTTTGGCAATACCGAAAATCAGCATACCGTGGTCGTCGGTCAGTTCCCAGTTGTCGTAACGCTCCTGGCGCATCTCCTGAGTAGGAACGATTTCTGGAACGGTGCATCCCAGCGAGTCAATCACATTGCGCTTCTTGGCAGCACTCAGTTTCAACCAACGTGCCATATCGCTGCCCTGCAGACTCTGGGTCTTCTTGGCGTCAATGGCGTATGCCAAGCCCTGACGGGTGAATCCGTCCTCAGAAACGTCGCCGCCCCAAGCTACGGTATAACCGTTCATGATGGCATTGTCGATAATCTGCATCATCTCGTCCATGGGTACGTTATACGACAGCGGGTTGCGCCAGTTGTCCTGTACCTCAACGGGGAAGGCTGTGTAGAAGGGGTGATGGGTATAGCTGGTCACGCTGACATAGTCGTTCCAGTCGAGTCCGAGGCTGGCGGCAAAGGTCTTCGGAGTATAGGTCTTGCCCTCGTAGGTGAAGGTCTCAGGACACTTGCCGAGATAAGCGTCGAGAATACCCTGCAATCCCACCTTCCATTGTGGGGAAATCTTGCGTGCCTTGTTCTTGGCAACAGCCTCCACGTATGGCTCCATCAGCGAGAAGAACTCGTTGAAGTTATTGAGCGAGTCGCCATAGAGTGAGCCGGGGAAAGGCATGGCATCCTCAGGACAGATACCATAGTGCTGCAGCACGTAGTGAACGTCGTAGGCAGAACCTCCTTGTGCAAACTGGCAGTCGCCATGCAGACGTACCACCTGAACGGCACGGTCCATGTAGGTCTTGTTAGCCACGAAACTCTCGCAGAGGTCGTAGGTCTTACCGGTCTTCTTCAGAATCTCAGCCTCGAAGTATGACAGGGTAGAGTAGTCCCAGCACGTACCTGAACGGTTCTGGTCTTTGATGGAGGTGATAGGATTTTCCTTAATCACGGTGAACACGGGTTTGTTCTTGTTGGCAGAGTCTTTCTTCTCTTCTGCCTGAGCGCCTGTTGCTACCATAGCAAGCAAGGCGAAAATTAAAATCTTCTTCATTGTAGTCTTTATTTTTAATTTTTACTTTTTTCCATAAATGCTTCCAAGTCCTGAGGGTGATAGGGAATGCGTTTCGAACCCATGAAGCGACAACCGTCTTTGGTAATCAGCACATCGTCCTCAATGCGTATGCCTCCGAAGTCCTTGTAGGTCTCCAGTTTCTCGAAGTTGATAAACTCCTTGCAATGTCCCTCGGCTTTCCATTGGTCTATCAGCGCGGGGATAAAGTAGATACCTGGTTCGTCGGTCACCACGAAACCTTCTTCCAGACGTCTGCCCATGCGCAGACAGTTGGTGCCGAACTGTTCGAGGTTAGGACGGGTCTCATCGTCGAAACCGACGTAAATCTGTCCCAGTCCTTCCATGTCGTGTACGTCCATACCCATCATGTGTCCGAGTCCGTGAGGCAGGAACATGGCGTGGGCACCTGCACGGACGGCTTCCTCGGTATCGCCCTTCATCAGACCGAGTTCCTTCAGTCGGTCGGTCATCATACGGCATACCGCAAAGTGTACGTCCATGTACCGTACACCAGGCTTGGCTACTTCCAACACGTAATCGTGACAGGCCTCTACAATACTGTATATTTCCAGTTGGCGCTGGGTGAACTTACCCGAAACAGGCATGGTACGCGTATTGTCCGAGCAGTAGTCGTTCAATTCGCATCCGGCATCGCAAAGCACCAGACGTCCTGCTTCCAATATGGCGTCCGAAGGATTGCCATGCATGATTTCTCCATGCTGGGTGAGGATGGTAGCAAAGCTTACGCCACTACTCAGCGCACGCGCCATACCATCGACCATTCCACCTACCATACGCTCGGTTTTATCGGGCGAGATACACAATTGAGCTGTTGTATGCATCGCATAGCCTACATCACAGGCACGGTCGATGGCTTCAATCTCCTGCGGTTCCTTGGTGGAGCGCATCTTGACCACGGCCTTGATGAGTTGAAGCGAGGCAGCTTCCTTCTGCTGTGAAGGATGGATGCCCAGCAAGTCCATGATTTCTATCTTCGTATCGTGGCGATAGGGAGGCAGGAAGTGGATGGTCCTCTTTGCTGCTATCATATCGCAGCAAACGGAACGGAGGGAGGATAGGGGGGCAGTATCGGCTACGCCTACCTCAGCTGCCAAATCGGCTACGCTGGGTGTAAACCCCATCCAGACAATATCCTCTACATCTATATCGTCGCCGAAAAGATATTCTTTGTCGTTATCAATATCTATCACACCAACCAGTCCGTCGCGATGTTGTCCGAAGTAATAAAGGAACGACGAATCCTGTCGCATGGGGGAGTATGAATTGGCGGGATAATTACAAGGTGCTTCGTTATTGCCAAAGAGTACGATGACTCCTTCGCCTACCAGTTTTTTGAGTTCAGCACGTCGCTGAATGTACGTATTTCTATCAAACATATTTCAAGTTTTCGGTAATATTGTTCTAATTCTTCGCAAAGGTACACATTATTTATTAAAAAATACTACCTTTGCATCATAAAAAGCATTAAAATGCGTATCACATCTAACACAGGACTGGTTCTTGAAGGCGGAGGCATGCGTGGTGTCTTTACTTCAGGAGTACTTGATGCCTTTATGAAGCATGAGGTTTATTTCCCTTATGTAGTAGCCGTTTCGGCAGGAGCATGCAACGGTTTGTCGTATATGAGCCGTCAGCCTCGTCGTGCCCGTTGGTCAAACATCGACATGCTGCAGAAGTATGATTATATTTCGCTGAAGAGTCTGATAGTCAACGGTTCCATCTTCGACCCTGAAATTCTGTACGAACGATTTCCCAACGAGATGATTCCCTTCGATTATGATACCTACGAGCATAACCCTTGTGTTTTTGAGGCAGTAACTACCAATTGCAAGACGGGGCGCGCCATGTATCTGTCGGAAAAGCACGACCACCAGCGCCTGACGCAGATAGTCAAGGCATCCAGTTCGCTGCCTTTTGTGGCTCAGATAACGGAAGTTGACGGTATTCCCATGCTTGATGGCGGTATCGTGGACAGTATTCCTATTGTTCGTTCCATCGATACGGGGCATCAGGAGAATGTGGTGATACTGACACGTAATCGGGGGTATCGCTCTACGGAGCCTGATATCAAGATTCCCAAGTTTATCTATGGTGAATACCCTCGGCTTCGCGTAGCTTTAAGCCACCGGACGGAAGAGTATAACAAACAACTCGATTTGATAGAGCGCATGGAGAATTGGGGCGAAGTGATAGTGATTCGTCCTGAGAAGCCCTTGGAGGTAGGTCGTATTACGGAAGATGTTGCCAAGTTGGAACGTCTCTATGAAGAAGGGTTCCAACTCGGCGAACGGTTTATTCTTTCAGAAGGTCTGGCCTGAGCCGTCGGGTGCGCTCCATAGCCTGTTCCAATTCCCAATTTCTGATTTTTGCCTCGTTGCCTGAAAGCAGGATATCGGGCACTTTCCATCCTTTATAGTCGGCAGGTCGGGTATAGATGGGTGCAGCCAGCAGGTCGTCCTGGAAGCAGTCGGAGAGGGCAGACTGCTCGTCACCAATCACACCAGGCACCACCCGCACGATGGCATCGGCTATCATCGCTGCCACCAACTCGCCTCCTGTCAATACGAAATCGCCAATGGATATCTCTTTGGTAATCAGGTGGTCGCGCACTCTTTGGTCAATACCTTTATAATGGCCGGCAAGGATGATGAGGTTGCCCTTCAGCGACAGTTCGTTGGCCATGTGCTGGTCGAACCGTTCACCGTCTGGCGAAGTGAAAATCACCTCATCGTAGTCGCGTTCAGCCTTCAAAGCCGATATACAGCGGTCAATAGGTTCGCATTGCATCACCATGCCTGCCGAACCGCCGTAGGGATAGTCATCGACGCGACGCCATTTGTCCAATGTATAGTCGCGCAGATTGTGCAGTCGTATCTCCGCCAGTCCTTTCTTCTCGGCTCGTGCCAGTATGCTTTCGTGAACGAAGCCTTCCAGCATTTCGGGCAGCACGGTTATAATGTCTATTCTCATATCTTATAAAAGTCTTTAATCTGTTCGATGTAGCGTTCGCCCACTTTGCGTCCCAGTTCATAGACTCGGAGCATCTCGTCCGGATCGTGGGAGATGTGGCCGATGGGAATCCAGTCGTCAGGACGTATCACGAGACAGCGTCCTTCCTCTTCGGCTTTGGCTACATAGGCAAGTTCCTGATTATACATATTGGGGCGATTCGCTAATGCTTCTACGAACGCAGGATATTTGCGCAGAGCCATTCGCATCAGAGGAAACAGACTGTTCTGACTCTTGATGAAGCCCTTGGGCTGCGTCAGTATGACTACATTATGGCGGTAGCCGATACTTTCGAAATACTCCAGGGGGATGGAGTCCGCCACACCGCCATCCAGTAATTTCCGACCGTCGAGTTTCACCACTTTCGACACCAGCGGCATCGAGGCTGATGCCCGTATCCATTCGTAGGTGTCGTAGTTGGCTTCACTCAGAGGCTGATAGACGGCTTTTCCCGTTTCCACATCCGTACATACCACGATGAACTCCATCGGATTCTGGTTGAAGGCGTTGTCGTCGAAGATGTCGTATTTCTTGGGCACGGTATGGTAACCGAAACGTGCGTTGAAATAATTGCCGGTTGTCAACAGCGAGCGCCAACCGCTATAGCGGGCATCGTTGGCAAAACGCATGTTATACCGAATGGCACGACCTATCTGTCGCGACTTGATATTACAACCGAAGGCAGCACCTGCCGATACGCCAATCAGTCCGTCGGGCCAGACGTCATGTTCCATCATGACATCGGTCACTCCTGCCGTCCAGAGCCCACGCATGGCTCCACCTTCCAGTACCAGTCCGTTTTTCATTTTTGTGGCAGTATGTCAGTCTTAGATATTGGGTTCATCCCAAACCTTGGTCTCTGTGCAAGCCGTTCCCACTACTTGATTGCCCACCTTCAACTGGAAGTCACCTTCCTCAAGCGTCCAACGACCGTCGGCACCCACAAAGGCCAGATTCTTGGCAGGCAGTTCGAAGGTGACGGTCTTGGTCTCGCCAGGTTGCAGGGCAATCTTGGTGAAGTCGCGCAGACGCTTGTTGTCTGGTACGATGCTTGCTACGAGGTCACTCGAATAGAGCAGTACGGCCTCCTTACCTGCGCGGGCACCTGTATTCTTCACATCAACCGTGATGGTGAGCACGTCGTCAGCAGTAAACTGGCTCTTATTGACTTTCAGATTGGAATACTCGTAGGTGGTATAGCTCATTCCGTAGCCGAAGGGCCATTGCAGACTCACCTTGGCATCGTAGTTATAGGCTCCCGACATAGTGCCCACCTCTTCACTCACCTTATAGTCGTATGTGTTCAACGAGTTGATTTCACGAGGATAGGTGTAAGGCATCTTGGCAGAGAAGTTGGCATCGCCAGCCAGCAGGTTTGCCAGTGCATCGCCACCATAGTTGCCAGGAATCAGGATGTTCACCACAGCCTTTGCCAGAGGTTCAATGTCGGCTATCAGACGTGGACGGCCTTCATTCAGAACGAGGATGACGGGCTTGCCTGTCTTAGCCAGTTCCTTCACCAGATTACGCTGGTTCTCTGAGAGCCAGAGATCGGTCAGATTGCCTGGAGTCTCGGTATAACTGTTCTCGCCGATAGCGGCAATGATGATATCGGCTTTGGCAGCGGCATCAACAGCTTTCTGAATCTGAGGCTCATTCTCGTCGTAGTAGGCTCCGTCCTCGTTGTAGGTGACGCCCTGTTCAAGAATGATGTTCTCCTTACCGTATTTTTGGCAGAGTGCCTCGTAGATGGTGTTGTATTTCTCAGCGAGTTCCTCGGCTTTAGAGCCCTGCCATGTGTAACTCCATCCGCCATGCAGGCAGCGCATCTGATTGGCATTGGGACCCGTCAGCAGAATCTTCTTACCCTTAGCCAATGGCAGGATATTGCCTTCGTTCTTCAGAAGCACTTCCGATTCCTCGGCTGCCATGAGCGAAGCCTTTGCAAATTCGTCGCAACCGAATTTCTCATAGCCCTTGCCTCCCGTATTGGGTTCCTCGAAGAGTCCCAGACGATATTTCGCACGCAGAATACGGCGAACGGCATCGTCGATACGTGACATGGAAACCTTGCCCTCCTGTACCAGTTCTTTAAGCAGTACGCAGAACTCCACGCTATAGGGGTCCATCGACATGTCGATACCGGCGTTGATGGCAATACGGATGGCATCCTTCTTATCCTTGGCTATCTTTTCGCGAGAGTAGAGATTATTGATGTCAGCCCAGTCGGTGACGAGGAATCCGTCCCATTGTAGGTCTTCCTTCAGCCACTTCGTCAGGTATTCGTAACTGGCATGGAGGGGCACACCGTTGACAGAGGCTGAGTTGACCATCATGGTCAGTGTTCCTGCCAGAGCAGCCTGCTTGAAAGGCTCGAAATATTTCTCGCGGATAGTCTGTGGAGCAAGGTAGGCTGGTGTACGGTCTTTACCCGTCCAAGGAGCACCATAGGCGAAATAGTGTTTCGTGCTGGTTCCAACATGGAAGCGGTCGATGTGGTTGGGGTCGTCACCCTGATAGCCCTTAATCTGTGCTACCACCATCTTGGAGTTCACGATGGCATCTTCACCGAAACTCTCATAGACACGTGGCCAACGGGGGTCACGGCTCAGGTCAACAACGGGGTTATACACCCAAGGACAGTTGGCAGCACGACTTTCGTAGGCTGTTATCTCGGCTCCTCGCTTAACCAATTCTGTATTGAACGTGGCACCCATATTGATAGGCTGGGGGAACAGAGTTCCACCTTGCACGTAGGTGACGCCGTGGTTATGGTCGAGACCATAGATATCGGGGATGCCGAGATACTTCATCGACTTTTCCTGAATCAATCCAATCCATTGCAGCCATTGGTCAACTCGTGGAGCACGGGTGCCTGGGGCATTGAGAATCGAACCCACCTTCCACTTGGAAATGAGTGTGTCGAGCATGGTCTCGTTCAGTTTCCATACGCGTTTGGTGGCACCTTGGTAGATGTCAACGGGGTAGTTGCCGAGTTTCTCGATAATCTGTTCATCGGTCATCTTCAGCAGTTTCTCCAGTTCTGCTTTAGGAGCACCATACTGTTGCATGACTGAACGCACCTTCTCGCGGTCCACTTTAGCATTCTCCACTTTCATGTTGCCCATCACGTCGAGGTTCAACTCTAACATCTGACCGATTTTCTCGTCGAGTGTCATCTTTGCGAGTGTCTTCTCGATTTTAGCTTCAATAGTAGCATCACGCTGAATAGCTGGTTTCTGTGCCATTGCAGGTATGGACAAGCCAATCACAGCTGTCAATATCAGATTTTTCTTATTCATAGTTGTTAGTCTTAATATTTATCCTGCAAAGGTACAAATTAATTTCTAAATGCACGGCTATCTTTAAAGAAAAATAATAGGTTTGTTTTGTTTTTTCCCTACTTATTTGTAATTTTGCGGGCAGAAATACAGATTAACAAGAATGGAATACGCAGTAATAGGTACAGGAGCCATAGGCGGATACTATGGCGGGCGGTTGATGAAGGCAGGACGTAAGGTAAGATTCCTGTTGCGTTCGGATTATGAGTATGTGAAGCAACATGGATTGCAGATAGATTCATGCGACGGCAGTTTCCATCTCGATGAGGTGGATGCCTACAACGACACCCGTCAGATGCCTAAGGCCGATGTGGTGCTGGTGTGTCTGAAAACCATTAACAACTATATGTTGCAGGATATGCTTCCACCCATCCTGAAGCCTGATACTGTCGTGTTGCTGATACAGAACGGTATTGGTGTTGAAGACGATTTGCGGGCAGTTTTCCCATCGTTGCAAATCGTGGCAGGACTGGCGTTTATCTGTTCGGGCAAAGTATCACCTGGGCGCGTGTCGCACCAGTTCTTTGGCTCTGTCAATCTGGCCAATTATTCGTGCGACGAGGCTCGTTACCACGAGCTGCTTGCCGATTTCCAAGAGGCGGGCATTCAGGCTTTCGAGGTGCCTTATCTGGAGGCACGCTGGAAGAAGGCTGTATGGAACATGCCTTTCAACGGAATGACGGTGGCGCTGAACACCTCAACAGATCAGTTGATGAAGAATCCCGCTACCCGCCAACTTATCTACGAGCAGATGATGGAGGTAGTAGGGGCTGCAAATGCTTTGGGCATCCGTGAGCTGACGAGTGAGTTTGCCGATCAGATGATGGCTATGACGGATGCAATGATACCCTATAGTCCGTCGATGAAACTCGACTTTGATTTCCATCGTCGTATGGAAATACCTTATTTATATACGCGACCTATCGCTGAGGCAAAAAAAGTCGGCTTCGAGATGCCGAAACTGGCGATGCTCGAAGCCGAGTTAAAATTCTTGGAGAGTCAGTATATCTAAACGCTCAACTTAATTTGCTGCTTCAAATTCCTTGAGGAAGCGCACATCGTTTTCTGAGAACATACGCAGGTCAGAGACGCGATACTTCAGGTTGGTGATACGCTCAACACCCATACCGAAGGCATAGCCGCTGTACTCCTTGGAATCGATACCGCACTGTTCGAGCACGTTAGGATCAACCATACCGCAACCCAGAATCTCCACCCAACCGGTGTGCTTGCAGAATCCGCATCCCTCACCGCCACAGATGAAGCATGAAATATCCATCTCAGCGCTGGGCTCTGTGAAGGGGAAGTAAGATGGGCGCAGACGAATCTTGGTGTCAGGACCGAACATCTCACGGGCAAACGACAGCAGAACCTGTTTCAAATCGGTAAACGACACGTTCTTATCGATATACAAGCCTTCTACTTGGTGGAAGAAACAGTGGGCACGGGCTGTGATAGCTTCGTTACGATACACACGACCAGGGCAGATGACGCGGATAGGAGCCGTCAGCTTACCATCCTCGGTGTGCATATTCTCCATGACGCGAGCCTGAACACTGGAAGTGTGCGAACGCAGCAGGATGTTCTTGGTGACATCGTTGGGATGCTGACTGACGAAGAAAGTGTCTTGCATATCGCGAGCAGGATGGTCGGCGGCAAAGTTCATCTTGGTGAACACATGCAAATCGTCTTCCACCTCAGGACCGTCTGCCAATACGAATCCCATGCGCGAGAAGATATCGATAATCTCGTTGGTTACAATAGTCAGCGGATGGCGCGTACCCAACTGAATGGGGTAGGGAGTACGAGTCAAGTCAATGGACTCCTCACCGCTGTCCTGAGACTGGCAGTCTTCACGCAACTGATTGATACGCTCAGTAGCCAAAGTCTTCAGCTCGTTGATTTTCATACCAACGGTTTTCTTCTGGTCGGCAGCTACATTACGGAAATCATTCATCAAGGCTGTAATTTCACCTTTCTTACTGAGGTATTTCAGTCGAAGCTGTTCTACTTCATCAGCGTTTTTAGCGCTCATTTGCTGCACCTCTTTCAGCAGCTCGTCTATCTTATCAAGTATCATATTCTTGCGTTAAATTTAATTTTGCGTGCAAAGTTACAAAATATTTATCAAATATCAATTGTCTAATCAATAAAAAAATCGATTTGCTTGCAAAGAATTCTCAATTATTTTGTACCTTTGCATCAAATTTGAGAGTGTTGATATATAGAACCCAGTCATAGAAGAATGAAACGTTTACTATTCGTCGTTGGAATTGCAGGCCTATTGCTCGTTGCCTGTCAGGGACAAAAGAGCAATAGCGAGAGTGTTGCGGAAGAGTCGGCAGACTCTACACAGACCGTAGATACCACTGCTACCACTCTTCAGGAAGAGATAGCAGAGGAAGGACCGATGCCGAAAGCTGCCGATGAACTTTTTGATGATTTCATCTTCAATTTTGCCGCTAATAAGAAATTGCAGGTTTCACGAGTGAAATTCCCTCTGAAGGTGATGCGTGGCGATGAAGTGAGCTACGTCAGTAAAGGCCAGTGGCAGATGGAGTATTTCTTCATGAACCAAGATTACTACACCCTGATGTTCAATAGCGAGGAGGAAATGGAGCGCGTGCAGCAGAGCACCACCATAGAGCATGCCGTTGTGGAGAAAATTTATTTGGAAGCCAAGACGGTCAAGCAGTTCGTGTTCGATAGGGTGAACGGTCTTTGGATGTTGCAGCAGGTGATTCATATGCCTTTGAGCGAATCGAAGAACGCTTCGTTTCTGATGTTCTATGAACAGTTCTCGAAAAACGAGGACGGTTATCAGGCCAAGCATTTGAGTGAGAGCGTGAAATTCGTAGGTCCCGACCCAGACGATGATTTCGGACGGATGGAGGGCGTCATCACCCCCGACACATGGGAAGCCTTCGCTCCCGATCTGCCTTCTAACATGATTTACAACATCGTGTACGGTGAACCGCAGAAGGAGACGGGGCGTAAGATATTCGTATTGCGAGGTATTGCCAACGGTTTGGAATTGGAGCTGACCTTTAAGCACGAAGGCGGCAAATGGAAACTGACAAAAATGACAACATGAGAGATTTGGAGAACTATAGCCTGTTGGCGCACAATACTTTTGGAGTCGATGCCCATTGCCGTCGGTTTTTGGAGTATGCTACCATAGAGGAGGCGCAGCAAGTGGCTCAGATGTTGCGCGAATCAGACCTACCTTATATAATAATAGGTGGAGGCAGTAATCTGCTACTCACTCGCGATTATGAAGGCATCGTGGTACATTCGGCTATCAAAGGCATCAAGCGTCATGAGTACATGCTCTGCTGTGGAAGTGGGGAGACGTGGGATGATGTGGTGGCCTATGCTGTGGATCATCAATTGTATGGTGCCGAAAATCTCTCACTCATTCCAGGTGACGTTGGTGCCAGTGCCGTGCAGAACATAGGTGCCTATGGTGTAGAGGTACAAGAGCTGATAACAGAGATAGAGGCTGTGGAGATAGCGACAGGTGAGGTGCATCATATCATGCAGGCTGAGTGTAACTATGGTTATCGTCAAAGCCGTTTCAAGCATGAGTGGAAGAACAAGTATCTTATCACGCAGGTGACCTATCAGTTTCAGAGTGTCTTTAAACCACATCTCGACTATGGTAATATCCGTATGGAGCTGGAGCGGCAGGGAATTAAACCTACTTCCAAAGAACTACGAAAGGTGATAATCTCTATCAGAGAGGCTAAGCTTCCCGACCCTAAAGTGACAGGCAATGCAGGCAGTTTCTTTATGAATCCCATTGTCAGTCGTGAGAAATACGAACAGTTGGCCTTACTGTATAAGGACATGCCTCACTATACAGTTGATGCTGAACATGAGAAGATTCCTGCTGGTTGGATGATAGACCAGTGTGGATGGAAGGGACGGTCGAAAGGACGCGCAGGTGTTCATGACAAACAGGCGCTCGTTCTTGTCAATCGTGGAGGAGCCACCGGTCAGGAGATAGTAGCTCTCTACAAAGCCATCCAACAGGATGTTAAGAAGAAGTTTGGCATTGAGATTTATCCAGAGGTGAATGTATTGTAAGAGAATGTCTTAAAACTAAGTAATATACGATAATGAAACTCACCTTCTTAGGCACCGGAACCTCGAGTGGCGTACCAGTTATGGGATGCCATTGTAAGGTTTGCGACAGTAGTGACTCCCGTGATAAGCGGCTTCGTTGCGCTGCCTTACTGGAGACGGAAGGTACACGTATTTTGATAGATGCGGGGCCGGATATTCGGCAACAGCTGATGCCTTTTCCCTTCACCCCCCTCAGCGCCGTACTGCTTACACATATCCATTACGACCATGTGGGTGGACTCGACGATTTGAGAGGATTTTGTAAGTTCGGACCGCTACATGTCTATGGGGATGAGGATACGATAGAGAGCTTGCGTGTTAAGTTGCCTTATTGCTTTATGGAGCATCTTTATCCAGGTGTGCCTCTCCTGTGTGTCCATCCAGTTCATCCTTATGAGCCGTTTTTTGTAGATGATGTGGAGATTATTCCTATCGAGGTGATGCATGACAAGATGCCAATCTTAGGCTATCGGATAGGTAAACTGGCGTATATCACAGATATGAAGACTATTGAGGAACAGGCAATACCATACCTGGAGGGGGTGGAGACGCTGGTGGTGAATGCCCTGAGGTTTGAACGTCCCCACCATTCTCATCAACTGGTTGATGACGCTATCCGTTTCTCGCGGCAGTTAGGAGCGCATAAGACTTATCTGGTGCATGTGACGCACGAAATAGGATTGCACGATGAGGCGAATGCTCGTCTGCCGGAGAATGTGTGTTTTCCTTATGACGGGCAATCGATAGAAGTATAGCGTCGCGGGGGTTATCTCTTCTTTTTCTTCTTGCCTAAACCGAATATTCCTCCGTAGGTCTTGTATAGCTTACGGACGGTCAGCAGCACGTCAATCACGGTGATGCTGTTGGCCAGGAGACTACCTACAAACTCAGCCTTCGAACTGTTTTCGCTGGGGGTAACCAGCTGGCTCCACTTGTTGCCAAACTTATTATTGTCCGTTTGGAGCTGTTCCAGCAGTTCTTCTTTGCGCGTTTGGATATCCTCAAGCGTCTGAAAGGTGCGTGATGTCTTGGGTTCTTGAACAGGTAGTTGCATGGTGGTCAGGTGTTTAAAAACATATTGGCAAAGAAACGGACAAGAGGCCGTTCAATCCACGTCTTGCGTTTCAGCAGGAAAATGAGGACTATCAGCAGATGCAGTCCTCCTACCACGAGGAAGGCCGTAGCCGTCCCCGTGTAAGAGCCAAGCCAGAAAGCGAGAGCCAACGATAGAAATAGGACTACGCCCACCATGATGAGAAACAGCACGATAGCCAGCGCAAAGAAGGTCAGCAGTCGTACACCTTTCTCCACCACGTCAAGCTTGAAGTATTCAGCCTGAATACCCAAGTAGTGCTTGACAATCTCTGCCAGTTGGGCAATAGTCTCTACGTTTTTGTCGCTTGATAACATCTTGATTATTCTTCAGGTGCAGCTTCAGTGATATCATCAACAAGGTCGCTCATTTCTTTGCGGCTCAGTTTGATGTTGTGCTTCTTCATGAAGTCGTCAACCGCATCAGAAATCTTAGTACGGGTGTCTTCACCCTTCTCAGGTGCCATCAACAAACCGATTACTGCACCAGCCAGGGCGCCGCCGAGGAATGCTCCGAAAAATCCTAAACTTCTCATAATTGTATTGTTTTAAAGTTAATATTAAACGATTTGTAATTGCAAATTTATGGAAAGTTTTTGAAAAAGCCACTAAAAAGCATACTTTTTTTTACGAAAAGGGTTACTTTTTCCTTATTTAACAAACTTTATGCACGTTTTTTTGCTCCATTTGCCCGATATTTTGTAATTTCGCAGATGATTTTAGAACGTATAGTTTAATTTAATAATAAAGAAAGAAGAAAACATGAAAAAGTACATCGTATTGTGCGCCGGTTTGTGTGCAGCTATGGCTTTCACAAGTTGTAAATCTAGCGAAAGCGCTTATAAGCAGGCCTATCTGAAGGCTAAGCAGCAGGAAGAACAGCAGCAACAGCAGCCTGTAGTTCAGACTCAGCAGCCTGGGGCTAATGTGGTAGTGCCTTTGGAAGAGAAGCCAGCCACACAGACACAGGTAGTGGATAATTCTGACAATGTAAAGGTAACTCAAGAGCGTGTATCACTGATTTCCGGTTCTGGTCTGAAGAATTTCAGCGTAGTGGTTGGTTCTTTCTCGCTGGAGGCTAACGCCACTGGTTTGCAGCAGCAGCTGAAGACCGCAGGTTATGATGCTCAGATTGTGAAGAATGTAGAGCGCAACATGTATCGTGTGATTGCTACTACCTTCGATACCAAGGAAGAGGCATCGGCCAGTCGTAACGACTTGCAGACCAAGTATGCAGGCGCATGGTTGCTCTATAATGCCCGTTAAACGCTGAAAGGCACTGACGTGGCAAGAATACTATCAATCGATTACGGTAAGAAACGTACAGGATTAGCAGTCACCGATCCTCTCCAGATTATAGCGGGAGGATTGGCGACTGTTGCTACATCAGAGCTCTTTGATTATCTGAAGGATTATGTAGCTCGCGAAGAGGTGGAACGGATGGTCATCGGAGAGCCTAAACAGCCCAACGGACAACCCAGCGAGAACTTGCAGCGCGTTCAGCAGTTTGTGAACCGCTGGCGGAAGGCAATGCCTCAGATTCCCATCGAGTACTATGACGAGCGCTTTACCTCTGTTTTGGCTCATCAGGCCATGCTGGACGGAGGATTGAAGAAGAAAGCGCGTCAGGACAAAGCCTTGGTTGACGAAATCTCTGCTACTATTATTTTAGAAGACTTCATGCGTTCGCGCAAGAAGTAATCATACAATTCAAATCTTAAATATCAAATATTAAAGTGATTTTACCTATTTATATATATGGTCATCCCGTGCTTCGTAAAGTAGCCGAGGACATTCCTGCCGATTATCCTGATTTGCAGCAGTTGATTACTGATATGTGGGACACACTGGCAGAGAGTGAAGGTATAGGACTTGCTGCTCCACAGGTAGGTAAGTCTATTCGTGTGGTTGTGATTGACCTCGATGTGATTAGTGAGGATTTGCCAGAGTATAAAGGCTTCCGTCACGTATATATCAATCCGCACATTGTTGAGTATGATGATTCTAAGACGACTTCTTCGGAAGAGGGTTGCCTTTCGCTTCCTGCTATCCACGAGAAGGTAGTCCGTCCGGCTCGTATTCATGTGCAATGGTTGGATGAAAACATGCAGCCCCATGATGAATGGGTGGAAGGCTATCTGGCACGCGTGATGCAGCATGAGTTTGACCATCTGGAAGGAAAGGTGTTTGTTGACCGCATCACCCCGCTGCGTAAGCAACTCATTAAGAGTAAGTTGCGTGCGCTCACTCAAGGACGTTATCGCTGCGGATATAAGACGAAAGGCGTCATCAAGAAATAAGTAAAAAGGTAAAAGGTGAGAAAGATTGTATTCCTCTTGTTGATATTCCCGATGGCTGTGCTTGCCCAGTTCAAGACCGACCGTTTGGTATTGATAGGGCGTTCGGCACTCTATTACGAGGATTACGTTCTTTCCATCCAGTATTTCAATCAGGCTATTTCAGCCAAGCCCTATCTCTATGAGCCATGGTTCTACCGTGGTGTCGCCAAATATTATCTCGATGATTTCGCAGGCGCAGAGGCAGATTGTACGGAAGCTATCAAGCGCAATCCCTTTGTAGTGACGATGTATGAACTCAGAGGGCTCTGCCGTATCCAGCAGAAGAAATATACGGAGGCTATCCGCGATTACAACCAAGCCTTGCGCTACGACCCAGAGAATCAGAGCCTTTGGCATAACAGGGTGCTCTGTCATATTCAGCAGAAAGACTATGATACGGCACTTTTGCAACTGGATACCATTCTGACGCGTTGGAGCAAGCATGCCCCTGCCTATGCCATGCAGGCAGAAGTGTTTATCTTGCAGAAAGATACAACCAAGGCTATCGCTGCACTCGATAAAAGTCTGGAGATTGACCCTTATGATGGCAATCTCTGGAGCCAGCGTGCCATTATCAGTCTTTCGCGCAAGGAATGGAAAGAGAGCGAGGAATATCTCTCCAAAGCCATCCATCTGCAACCCAAGCAGGCCACCAATTACATCAACCGGGCTCTTGCCCGTTTCAACCAGAATAATCTGCGTGGAACGATGGCAGACTATGATACGGCGCTTGACCTTGACCCCAATAACTTCCTGGGGCATTATAACCGTGGTCTGCTGCGAGCCCAGGTCGGTGACGACAACCGTGCCATCCTTGATTTCGATTTCGTGCTTAATTTAGAGCCCAACAACCTTATGGCACTCTTCAACCGTGCCTTGTTGGAGGAAAATACAGGCAATCTGCGAGGTGCCATTCGCGATTACTCCAAGGTCATCGAAGAATTTCCTAACTTCTGGTTTGGATTGCAGCATCGCGCCTCGTGCTATCGCCGTTTAGGTATGGTCAAACAGGCAGAAGCCGATGAGTTCCGTATTCTGAAGGCACAGATGGACAAGCGCTATCTTGGCAAACAGCCACGACTCTCCAAGGAACAGATGCGTAAGCGCAGTGACTTGGATATTGAGAAATACAACCAGTTGGCTGTAGCCGACGAACAGGAGATGGAGCATGAATACCAGAGTGAATATCGCGGCAGGGTGCAGAATCGCCGGGTAACACTTGATTATCTCCCGATGTATGCCCTCTCGTATGAACTGGAACAGAATCAGGTAAAACAATACGTTGCATTCGATAAGATGGTAGATGCCTTCAATGCGAAGGAAGGCAAACAATATCAGTTGCATATTGTCAACAGCAATCCGGCACTTGACGAGCAGGATACCAAGAAATATTTCGCTCTTATTGACAGTCTGACAAACCAGATAGACCGTCGGCAAGCCATTCAGCGCATGTCATCCCTGTTCTTCCGCCGTGCTATTGCCTTTAGTGTCATTCAGAATTTTGACGCTGCCATCGACGACCTTACCAACTATCTGCAAAGCGATACCACCTCGGTATTGGCTTATTGGCAACGGGCAGTCTGTCAGTCAAAGCTCAATGAATTCCATTCTGCACAAGGCACGGATGTACGGATGAAGACGGCTAATGTGCTCTCCGATCTGACAGAGGCCATCCGCTATGGCGAGAATGCCTACCTTTACTACAATCGTGGCAATGTCTATGTGCAGCGCAACGATTATCAGCATGCCATAGAAGACTATACCCGAGCCATCACCCTCGATGGTAATTTGGCTGAGGCCTATTATAACCGCGGATTGGCACGTATCGCCAACAAACAGCAGACGGAGGGCATCAGCGACCTCTCCAAAGCAGGCGAACTGGGTCTATATACCGCTTACAGTATCATTAAAAGATATCGGAAATGACGATGAGAAAACTATTATTCTTCCTTGCGATGATTCCCCTGTGCAGTATGGCACAGAGTCGTTATTGTGCCACTTGGCAAGACTTCCTCGACGGCAATTGGAAAGAAGCCGAGGGTAGGGTGGAACTGGTACCCTCAGCCAAGGAAGACCCCTTGGCAATGGGCATCGAGGCAGACAAGAAGCGCACAGCCGGTATCCTGCGCAAACGGGCCATTGTCCTTTCCCAGCACGATTCACTGTATATCAACCTCCGTCCCTTCAATACCTTTGGCGATGTCTATGTACGGGCATGGCGTGTGGGCAGCGATAAACTGTTGTTTGCCCGTCAGGACGTAGCCCCCTCCCGTTTCAGTGTCACCTACGGAGGCACCAACACTCCTCTGAACAGCAATTCCTTCCGCACCTTCTCCCGACTTGAGTACCTCGTCTGTTATCTTGCCGTCTGGAATCCCCATCGCGACGAGCTCAGCATGGTACGCCTCACGCGTCAGATGGTACTTCAGTTGCTCACCAATCATCCCCAGCAGCGTACCGCCTACGAACAGACAGACAAGAGCCGTCAGGAAGATGCCGATGTCATCATCACCACCCTTCAAGCAGCAGGCGTGATTGGGCGTTGATATAAAAACTCCCTGCCAAGCCATAAGCTCAGCAGGGGTTTTTCGTTACTCATTCCTCATTCCTCATTTCAGAATGGTCCATGTCCCATGCAAGAGGTAGTGCCTAATGCCGTTCCCATAGCGGTGAGGATACTAACCAGTATCTGAATCACCAATTTCCAAGTTTCTTTCTTCATAATCTTTTTGTTTTTTGTCACACAGAAATCACGGAAATCGACGAAGTCGCTTCGCTAGTCGAAGAAATTCACAGAAATCTTAATCTATGCCGCGGGAAATCAAAGAATCTATCGGAGCACCAATGTTTCTGTGATTTCTGCGAATTTCTGTGTGACCTGAAAAATTCACTGCTTATCCCTCAGCGCTTGGCCCGCTTGCGTTGCCACCGCTTGAAGTGCTGCCACCCTCAGCCTCAGGGTCTTCGATGTCCCCGTCGTCAGCAGAGGTGACGCGCTTCACTTCCTTACCAGTGCGGTCGAAGCAGGTAATCTGGACGGCAGTAGCCTTCAGCTCGTCCTTCAAGTCCGCATCGGGGGTGAACACGATGCGACGGGTGGAAATCAGACTCGACTTCACGTCCTCCAACTTCTCGACAGACTTGGCACGGAGTCCGAAGCGCATGGTACCCAGTCCGGGCAGCGCCACCGAGTGACCTTCCGTTGCCCATGCCTTAATCACCTCACCGGCTGCGTCCCAGCACGCCTGCATCACACCCTGGCTCACGCCACTGCGCAGGGCAGCCTCCTTGATCACCTTCTTCTGGTTCAGGCTCGAATACTGTTCGGGCGACATCACGTAGCGATAAACGCCGGGGTCGTTCGGGTCCTTCGAGAACTTCAGCTTCTTCTCAATTGCTTTAACTTTCATCGT
>Ga0256405_10001799_pt1 | contig 55049 bp, 47 predicted proteins | sample RumenRJG_02DNA_FD_189096 | JGI IMG/M metagenome (GOLD analysis project Ga0256405, IMG submission 189096) | Bovine rumen microbial communities from Lethbridge, Alberta, Canada - RJG_02 | ecosystem: Host-associated > Mammals > Digestive system > Stomach > Rumen | place: Canada: Alberta... | reverse complement strand
TCAGTTTTCACCGCGGCGAGCTTACCCACGAGGCCCGTCGTGTGGAGATTTTTGCCGAAAACAAGAAGCCGGTCGTACTGCTTACCAATAATTTTGAATTCAGTGTCAATGATATATCTCAGATTTACCGTCTGCGGTGGGCTATAGAGAGCTTATGTATTATATCGACTTCATTGCATTTATGGGAAATCCGGAAAAAGAATGGATAGAAATCACGGATAAAAGGAACTCAAAAGCGCCACCAGAACCTTCTCTTTTTGATTAGGGGGGCTTGCTTTTCGAAAAATAGACCCCGATGCCTATGTTTACTGGGCTTCGGGGAACTTTTGCATGACATTTTTAGTTTTACCGGACAGTAATATATCCTTTTTGATAGAGTTGACAGGCCCGGGTAAATGTTATTTCCCGTATCTTTGCATAAGGATATTGCGAACGATATGGATAAACCATTAGCAGAGAGAATGAGGCCCACCTCTCTCGACGATTACGTAGGTCAAAGCCATCTGGTGGCCAAGGGCGGCGTGATACGCCGTATGCTGGAGAGCGGGAGGGTCAGTTCGTTTATATTGTGGGGTCCGCCTGGAGTGGGCAAGACCACGTTAGCCAAGATTATAGCCCATCAGCTCGAGGTGCCGTTCTACACACTTAGCGCCGTTACAAGCGGCGTGCAGGATGTGAGGGACGTGATAGAGCAGGCCAAAAAGAAGACACTCTTCTCATCTGAGCGTAGCCCCATTCTCTTTATTGATGAGATTCACAGATTTTCCAAATCACAGCAGGACTCGCTGCTCGGCGCAGTGGAGGAGGGTACCGTGACCCTTATCGGAGCCACAACTGAGAACCCGTCGTTCGAGGTGATCCGCCCGCTGCTTTCGCGCTGCCAGGTATACACGCTCGAAGAGCTTGGCAAAGATGACCTCCGGACGCTCCTTCACAAGGCCATAACGGAGGACGTCGAGCTTCGTAAGAAACACATCGAGATAAGGGAGGACACGTTGCTGCTCCGTTATAGCGGCGGTGATGCGCGCAAGCTGTTCAATATTCTGGAACTCGTGGTCGACGCTACGCCCGGCGATGATGTGGTTGTTACTGATGAACTGGTAAAGCAATGCCTCAGTCAGACACCGGCCGCCTATGACAAGGGCGGCGAGATGCATTACGACATTATTTCCGCCTTTATCAAGAGCATCCGTGGCAGCGACCCCGACGCCGCCATCTACTGGCTGGCACGGATGATAGACGGAGGCGAGGATCCTGTGTTCATCGCGCGAAGGCTTGTGATCTCCGCATCGGAGGACATCGGGCTGGCCAATCCCAACGCCCTCTTGCTGGCCAACGCCGCCTTTGATGCGGTAGCCAAGATAGGGTGGCCCGAGGGCCGCATACCGCTGGCCGAAGCTACGGTTTATCTGGCCACTTCGCCCAAGAGCAACTCGTCTTACATGGCCATCAACAATGCTCTCGCGGAGGCCAAGAACAGCGGTAATCTGCCTGTACCGCTCCATCTGCGTAACGCCCCGACCAAACTGATGAAGGAGCTGGGCTACCACGAAGGTTATAAATACGCCCACGATTATCCCGGCAATTTCGTCCATCAGCAATATCTGCCCAATGCGCTCTCCGGATCAATGTTCTGGACACCGCAGAATAATCCTGCCGAGGACAAGATGCGCTCTCGTATGGAACGGCTGTGGAACAGGAAGTACCCCGAGAAATGAAAGATCCCGCCAGTGCATTCCCCCAAAATATTGCGGACACGATAGCCCGCCATTCACTGCTCCCGCGCGGGGCTAAGGTGATGGTGGCTCTTAGCGGCGGGAGCGACAGCGTGGCTCTGCTGCTGTCTCTACGGGCTCTGGGCTATGATGTCTCCGCGGCGCATTTCAACTTTCGCCTTCGCGGCGTGGAGTCCTTGCGCGATGAGCAGTTTGTGCGCACCCTCTGTAATCGCCTCGGCATCGTGCTACATGTGGAGAGTCAGAACGCGCGCGCCTATGCCGCTGCTCACGGCGTGAGCATAGAGATGGCTGCCCGCGAGATGCGTTACGGCTTTTTCGCATCTCTTGTCAGCGCCACCAGTATCCCCGTCGCCGTGGCCCATCATGCCGACGACAATATCGAGACGGTTTTCCTCTCCCTTCTGCGCGGCACAGGTTTGCGTGGCCTCACCGGCATGCGCTACCGCGCGGTCATGACCTTCGGCGGATGCCCCGTTACCGTCATACGCCCTATGCTCGATGTGAGCCGGGCTGATGTGCTGGCATACCTCAGCGCCATTGGACAGGATTATGTGACCGACAGCACTAATCAGGAGGACGATGTGAAGCGCAACATGATCCGCCTCGATGTCCTTCCCTCTCTCTGCAGAATCAACCCCTCTTACCGCGAGACACTGCGCGGCGACATCTACCGATTCTCCGAGATGTATAAGATTTATGCCGAGGCTGTGCGCGGTTACCTGCGGCACGTCACCACCGGTCCTTATGGCGACCGGCTGCTGAGTAAGAATGTGCTGCGCTCATGCCCATCGCCTGAGGCCTTGCTCTACGAATGGCTCTCGCCATATGGCTTCCATTCGGCCCAGATACACGACATGCTGCTCTCACGCACGGCGTTCCCGCGGCGTTACCTGCCGGCGGAGAATAAGGGAGGCGGTGAGTTTGTTCTCTATGAGGAACAGAACCGGTTTGTGCTCTGCGATGACCGATCGCTCGCGGACATTCCGCCCATGACCCTGCCGGAGAGCGGTTGCTGCCGCTACGGCGAACTGGCCATAGAGGTGAGCGAATTGCACGACATGCCTTCCCACGAGGAGCTGCGCAATCCCGCCTGCGCCTTTATAGACATAGATAAGCTCTGCGGCCGTCTGACCATCAGACGGATAAAGAGCGGCGACCGTATGCGGCCGTTCGGGATGAAGGGTACCAAACTGGTGAACGACATCATGGCCGCGCAAAAGGCCGGAGTGGTGGACAGGCTTCGTCAGACAGTGGTCGTCTCGGGCGATATCATTGTGTGGCTGACAGGCCGCAGGACTGCGGCCGATGTGGCAGTCAGTGTTGATACCCGTCACATTCTGAGGCTGTCGATAATCGGATGATTATCTTCTGATATAAATGTAATTCGACCTGTATCTCTACGCTTATCTGACAGATACTTCTGCCCTGACGGCGAAATATGTTTTCTGCTTTTGTGCGAATATATTGGGAGAGGAGAACACTCCCGAAGGAAATCCTGGGCAGCATTAAATGATCCGTATCGCGGAAGTTCGCTTTTCGGGATGAATGCTGACTGTCTGGTAAACGGCCCCAAAATCGCCTTTGTAAGTTGTTGAAAATCAATACTCCGAAAAGGCCGAAATTACATTTGAGATGAGAAAAACTAGCTCAAATGTGTTTTTCCTCATCTCAAATGTAGTTTTGTGGTTGTGCGGAAAGGTTTTTGGAGTGTGCGAAAATGAGTATTCCGGGAATGGGAATATTCATCGTTTACGTGCACAAAGGTAGCGTCGTGGGCCAGCTTAAGACAACCTGAAGGCATTTTCTGAGTCTGTGTAAGTACGTAAGAATCACAGTCCCGCTGAGGAGCAAATTCTACTGCGAGATAAAATATTATATCTGCGAGTAGAACGATCGTTTACTACGAGATAAATTATTTTATCTACGAGTAGAATTCTCTCTCGTCCCGCGGGGATTTTCGCCCGCATGAGAATATATTCATGCGCATGAGAAATTTCTCTTTTCATAAAGTTTACGGACGGAAATAAGTCAGATTTTATGCATTCTTGAAATCCATATTAATAAGTGATCCGAGAGTTTCTCCGCGCGATGTGATAGGGAAGACGAATCAGAAAATTGAATCCCCGTTTATTAGTTTTTAGAATGCGTATTGTAAGGCTGACATTATTTTGCTCTGCCGTGTGATGTTCGTTCTGTTATCATTGTTATGCACTTTTTCCATAAGCTCCGTTTTTTATATACTGGATGGGCATTTTTCCATATGAAAAGTTTTGAAGTTAGCCTCGAAAAACGTACATTTGCAAAGGAATAAACGAAGAAATATTATATATATGGCTCAAGAAATAGGTCGCGTTTCGCAGATTATCGGTCCTGTCATTGATGTGACATTCGATACTGCGGGCAAAAAGGCAGAGGATGTATTGCCTGCCATAAAAGAGGCGTTATATATCATCCGTAGCGATGGCAGCAAACTGGTAACCGAAGTGCAGCAGCATATCGGTGAGGATACTGTGCGAACTGTCGCCATGGATAATACGGATGGTCTTAAGCGCGGGCTGCAGGCTGTGAGAACAGGCTCGCCTATATGTATGCCTGTGGGAGACCAGATAAAGGGTAGAATGCTCAATGTTATCGGAGACTCTATTGACGGTCTGAAACCGCTCTCGAGGGATACGGAATATCCTATTCATCATGATCCTCCCAAGTTTAGCGAGCTGGCTACATCTCAGGAAGTGCTTTTCACCGGTATTAAGGTCATTGACTTGCTTGAGCCGTATCTGAGAGGTGGAAAGATCGGCCTCTTTGGTGGTGCCGGCGTTGGTAAGACGGTGCTTATCATGGAGCTCATTAATAATATTGCCAAGGTGCATGATGGTTTCTCCGTCTTCGCCGGAGTAGGTGAGCGCACCCGTGAGGGTAACGACCTGCTAAGGGAGATGATAGAGTCCGGCGTTATCAGATATGGCGACGAATTCAAGAAGTCGATGGAAGAAGGTCATTGGGATCTTAGCAAGGTAGACTATAATGAGGTGGGCAAGAGTCAGGCTACACTTGTCTATGGACAGATGAACGAGCCGCCAGGAGCACGTTCTGTCGTTGCTCTCTCGGGACTTTCGATCGCCGAGAGTATGCGTGACAGCGGCGGTAAGGATGGTAAGGCTAGTGATATCCTGTTCTTTGTCGACAATATATTCCGTTTCACGCAAGCTGGTTCTGAGGTTTCAGCCCTGCTGGGCCGAATGCCTTCGGCTGTGGGCTATCAGCCTACGCTTGCGAGCGAGATGGGTGCTATGCAGGAGCGTATTACTTCTACGACTAAAGGATCCATTACTTCGGTTCAGGCCGTATATGTGCCGGCTGATGATATGACCGACCCTGCACCGGCTACAACATTTACCCACCTCGATGCCACGACGGTGCTCAGCAGAAAGATTACTGAACTTGGTATTTACCCTGCTGTAGATCCGCTTGCTTCGACATCGCGAATAATGAATCCGCTCGTGTTGGGCGAAGAGCATTATAATTGCGCTCAGAGAGTCATTCATATTCTCCAGAAATACGCAGAGCTGCAGGACATCATCGCCATACTTGGTATGGACGAACTATCGGATGAGGACAAGCAGACAGTTAACCGCGCACGCAAAGTGCAGCGCTTCCTTTCTCAGCCGTTCTCTGTGGCTACGCAGTTTACCGGCCTGCCCGGTGTACAGGTTGACATTGCGGACTGCATCAAGGGCTTCAACATGATAATGGATGGCGAGGTAGACGATCTGCCCGAGCAGGCTTTCCTGAATGTCGGAACGATAGACGATGCTATTGCCAAGGGTAAGAAGATTCTTTCCGAGGTAAAAGACTAAAACGCTTGTTATAGTAAGAGATGAAACTGACGATAATAACTCCGGAAGGTAACGCATTTGAAGGCGAGGTCACAATGGTCTCAGTGCCTGGCGAATTGGGCCCGTTTGAAATATTGAAGGGACACGCCCCGATTATTTCTACGCTTAAGAAGGGTACTATTCGCTATGTGTCTGCCGGAAATTCGGGAGAGCAGGAGATTGTCGGAGGATTTGTTGAGGTGTCCAATAATAATATTGAGGTTTGTGCAGAATTGCCAATAGCTTAGATTATGAGTAGTGCCGTGCGATATATTACGATAAGCAGTGTGGTGGTGTTATCCGTCACAGCAATGGCTTCCGCCCTTTGCTTGTATTCTGATAATGCGGGTGCGGCGCACAGTGTATATCCGTTCATTATTCTCGGCTTGTTCTTTGCGATGATGAACGTGGCATCTATGACAGTGAGGACTCTGCTTGCCGGCATGAACGGCAGAACTCTCACCACGTTTTATCTGGCCGACAAGACATTCCGCTTTGTCCTGAGTCTGGTAGTCATCGGTGTGGCAATATATTTGTCCAAGGCTGCCCGCCTGGAGGTGAGTCTGTTCTCTTTTGTCCTGTATCTGGTGGCTCTGGCTTTTGAAGTGGGCTATTTTGTGACGATGGAGAAGATCGAGAGGACGCAAAAACGTTTGGAAAATGCGAAATAGAATAATATATATATTTGCTGTTCTGTTCTTGGGCTTGTTTGTTACGGCAAACAGGTCGTACGCGGATTCTGCATCTGCGGGCGGCAAACAGAAGATAGACATCCAGAAGATCATCTTCAGCCATACGGACGATGCCTATGAGTGGCATATCACCAATATTGGCAAGAAGGAGATTATAGTTCCGTTGCCAGTTATTTTGTATAGCCATGTGAGCGGATGGAATGTCTTTATGTCTTCCAGATTTCATGAGAACGGCGGTGTATACAATGGCTTTTACATTCCCACTACTGGCGCTTATGCCGGAAAGATAGTAGAGAAGGATCCCTCAACCGGCGCGGAGATAAAGCCATGGAATTTCTCCTTATCCAAAGATGTGGCCGAATTGTTGATGGTCGTGATACTTGTGACGTGGGTATTTCTTTATTGCGCGCGGTGGTATGCCGGCCGCAAGCCGAGTGATGCTGCGCCCAAGGGCTTTGTAGGATTTATGGAGATGTTTGTAACCTCCATAAATGATGATGTTATCAAGAGCAGTATCGGCGAGAAGCATTATCGCAAGTACTCCCCCTATTTGCTAACGGTGTTCTTCTTTGTGTTCACCTGCAATCTGGTGGGAATGATCCCAATATTCCCTGCCGGGGCTAATATTACAGGTAATATAACGATAACGTTCTTCCTCGCTGTTTGCACGTTCTTGATGACCAACTTGTTTGGTAACAAACACTATTGGAAGGATATCTTCTGGCCGGAAGTACCTACGTGGCTGAAGGTTCCTGTGCCGATGATGCCGGTAATCGAATTCTTCGGCGTGTTTACAAAGCCATTTGCATTGATGGTCCGTCTCTTTGCCAATATGCTGGCAGGGCACGCCATTATAATATCATTGGTCTGCATTATCTTCATCACTTTCCAGATGGGTATTATTGCTGGCACCTCGCTCACGCTGGTCAGCATTGTGATGACAATCTTTATGGACTTCCTGGAGCTCTTGGTTTCGTTCATTCAGGCTTATGTGTTTACAATGTTGAGCGCAGTCTTCATTGGTCTCGCTCATCTTGAACCGGAAAATAAATAAACAAATTAAAATATAAAACTATGTCTCTTCTATTAGTTCTTTTAGATGCAGCGCTCGCAAAGCTGGGCGCAGGTTTGGGTGCAGGTCTTGCTGCTATTGGTGCAGGTATCGGCATTGGTCGCATTGGTGGCGACGCTATGTCTGCTATTGCAAGGCAGCCTGAAGAAACGAACAACATCCGTCTGAATATGATTATCATTGCTGCCCTTGTAGAAGGTGTGGCTCTCTTCGCAGTTATTGTTTGTCTTCTGGCTCTGTTCCAGTAATCTTTTAATTCCCCGGAGGAATATATATGCCTGCTTTACTTACACCGGATAGTGGTCTGCTGTTCTGGATGGCATTATCGTTTATTGTCATGTTTGTCATATTGGCAAAATATGGCTTCCCGGTAATCACCAAGATGGTAGACGACCGTAAACGATATATAGATGAATCTTTGCTCAAGGCTCGTGAGGCTAACGAGAAATTGGCCAATATCCGTCAGGAGAGCGAACAAATTATCCGTGAAGCCCGTGAGCAGCAAGCTAAGATTTTGAGAGAGGCCTCTGAGACAAGTCAGCAGATAATAAAGGACGCCAAGGCTCAGGCTCAGATAGAGGGCAGTAAGATGCTTTCCAATGCAAAGGAGCAGATAAATGCCGAGAAAGATCTGGCCATGCGCGAGATAAAATCGCAGGTCGTTGCCCTGTCTACTGACATTGCTAAGAAAGTCCTGCAAAAAGATCTTGATGAGCAGAGTAAACAGCTTGACTATATCGATACTTTGCTTGATAATTTGAACAAGTAAATTCTGTGAAATGGATATAGGAACTATCTCTATCAGATATGCGAAGGCTTTGCTAAAATATGCCATAGACGGGCATGTGGAGGATAAGGTATATGAAGACATGAAGATGCTGGCTTCGGTATATCTCCATGCCCCTGAATTGAGGTATATGACAGAAAACCCTCTTCTTTCAGACGAAGCGCGTATGGAGGTTCTGTGTAAGGCCTGCGGAGATGATGTCTCTCAAGCTACAAAGAATTTCTTCTCGTTGGTCATTAAGAAGAGACGGACAGAATTCATACAGTTTCTGGCCAATGCATATATCTCTCTTTATCTGAAGGAGAAAAAAGTAGTCAAGAGCCACTTGACTGTTCCTGTGTCCGTTGACGATGCTACCATTACCCGCATGAAAGATATAATAGGTCATTATGTCGGTAGTAAAGAGTGCGAGCAGGTAGATATGGATGTGGAAGTAGATCCATCGATAGTCGGCGGATTTATTCTGGATTTTGGAACATATCGGCTGGACGCGTCAATTAATAGGCAAATCGATAATATAAAAATGAATTTATTGCGCACGGCAGACAATGCGTGAGCGCGAAGGAGTAATCAGAAATAAGTTATGTCTAAGAATATAAAACCCGCTGAAGTTTCTAATGTGTTGCTTGAGCAACTAGAATCCTATGATTCAAATCTGAAGCTGGAGGAAGTAGGTACCGTACTTACCATTGGTGATGGTGTTGCTCGTATTTACGGCCTTTTGAATGCAACGGCCAACGAATTGCTTGAATTCGAAAATGGGACGATAGGTATCGTCATGAATCTGGAGGAAGACAATGTCGGTGCTGTCGTTTTGGGTTCGTCTGAAGGAATAAAGGAAGGTCAGACAGTAAAACGTACGGGTAAGCTTGCTTCTATAGAGGTTAATGATGGCGTTTTGGGGCGTGTTATTACGCCGCTTGGTGTTCCTATTGATGGCGGCGCTCCTATTGAGGGAGAGAAGCTCCGTATGCCGCTCGACCGCAAAGCTCCTGGCGTTATTTACCGACAGCCGGTAAATCAGGCTCTTCAGACAGGTCTTAAGGCTATCGATTCCATGATTCCTATCGGCAGAGGTCAGCGTGAGCTGATCATCGGCGATCGTCAGACAGGTAAGACTGCTATTGCCGTAGACACTATAATTAATCAGAAATCCAATTATGAGAAGGGCGATCCCGTTTATTGCATATATGTAGCAATAGGCCAGAAAGCTTCTACTGTTGCCAATACCGTGCAGGTATTGCGTGAACACGGAGCCATGCCCTATACTGTAGTAGTAGCTGCTACGGCTGCAGAGTCTGCCGCACTCCAATATTATGCTCCTTTTGCCGGAGCCGCCATTGGCGAATATTTCAGGGATCGCGGACTGCATGCGCTTGTAGTATACGATGATCTGTCGAAGCAGGCTGTAGCTTATCGTGAAATATCTCTTATCCTTAGACGTCCCTCCGGTCGTGAGGCTTATCCTGGCGATGTGTTCTATTTGCATTCTCGTTTGCTGGAGAGAGCTGCTAAAATCAATGATGAAACAGCAGTGGCCGAGAAGATGAACGACCTGCCTGAATGCATGAAGGGTAAGGTTAAGGGCGGCGGCTCACTTACGGCTCTGCCTATTATCGAGACGCAGGCCGGTGATGTGTCAGCATATATTCCGACTAATGTGATATCCATAACTGACGGACAGATATATCTTGTAACAAGCCTGTTCAACGAAGGTTTCCGCCCTGCTATTGATGTAGGTATCTCTGTCTCCCGTGTGGGTGGTGCAGCTCAGATTAAGGCCATGAAGAAAGTGGCCGGAACATTAAAGATCGATCAGGCACAGTACAGAGAGCTTGAGGCCTTCTCCCAATTCTCCAGCGATATGGACAAGGTCACGGCAATGACTTTGGATAGAGGCCGTAAGACGAAGGAGCTTTTGATTCAGAAACAATATTCGCCTATGCCCGTAGAGGAGCAAGTGGCTATATTGTATTGTGGTATACACGGGCTTCTGGCAAATGTGCCTCTTGATAAGATTGGCGAGTTCCAGAATAACTTCCTTCAGATAATGCGCACCAAGCATCGTAAAGATGTTCTTGATGAACTACTGAAAGGTAATGTTTCTAAAGAGGTTACCTCCATTATTGAGGAGGAAGCCAATGGAATTAGTGCCCAATATAAAAAATAATGGCATATGTCTTCGCTGAAAGAAATAAAAACAAGGATAGCTTCGGTCAAGAATACCCGCAAAATTACTAACGCCATGAAGATGGTAGCTTCGTCCAAGCTCCATCATGCGCAAAAGGCAATAGAAAATATGCGGCCCTATGAGCAGCATCTAACGTCAATCATGGCGAAGTTTCTTGCAGCTTCAGAAGGCGATGTAGAGAATATTTTTACTACAAAAAGGGAGGTTAAATCTGTTGCAATCGTCTGCGTTTCTTCCAATTCTTCTTTGTGTGGAGCTTTCAATGCCAATATTATAAAAGAGTTTGGCAAAGTAGTTGATGAATACAGAGCCAGGAATATTAAGGTGGTGGCTTTCCCTATTGGTAAGAAGATTATAAAGGCGGTAGAAAAAAGCGAGGTAGAGATTTATAAGTCCTATTCCGAAATCTTGGACAATCCTACTTATTCTTCAGCGGTCAAAGTGGCTGATACTTGCATGCAGCTGTATGAGAGAGGTGAGGTGGACGAAGTAGTCCTGCTATATCACCATTTTGTGAGTACCTCAAGACAAGTGGTGCGCCGCGTAAAGTATCTGCCGGTGGATGTAGATTCTTATTTGCAGACTAATTCTCCGGAGAAGTCTGATAGCGAAAAAGAGAATTTGGATTACATCGTAGAGCCTGGCTATAAGGAGGTATTTCTGACTCTTCTGCCGTCGTCCCTTCATATGCAGATATTTTCTGCCGTATCAGACAGTTTGGCAGCTGAGCATGCTGCTCGCGTGATTGCTATGCAGACAGCTACGGACAATGCCGATGATTTGATAGATCAACTCACGCTTAATTACAATAAGACGCGTCAACAATCCATTACAAACGAATTGTTGGATATTGCCAGTGGCTCTATATCTCAGTAGCAGTTCTTCCTTTATTTGCAGAACGCGATTTATAGTAAATAATTATGTCTAAATTGGAACTTTCTATTGAGGTAGAAGTTCTTTCATTTGAAGAATTGCCCGAAGAGAAACAACTGCTCGTAAAGAAGGCTCAGGAGGCTGCTATGCAAAGTTATTCTCCTTATTCCGGATTCTCTGTTGGTGCAGCCTTACGACTTGATAATGGCGAGGTAATCGCTGCGAACAATCAGGAAAATGCAGTGTTCCCTGCAGGCCTTTGTGCAGAGCGGGTAACGCTATTTTATGCAAAAGCAAAATATCCAAATGTAGGAATAAAGAGCATGGCTATTGCCGCGCGTAACTCTGAAGGATTTACATCCAGACCAGTCACTCCTTGCGGCTCCTGCAGGCAGGTTATGATGGAGATGACCCATCGTCAGGCTATGCCCATTGAGCTTCTATTGTATGGCAGGGACAAGGTGTATATTGTTCCCGATGCCACCTCTTTACTCCCTTTGCAATTCGACCAAGACAGCATGCAGTAGATTTGGGCATGATATTTGCTCTGTAGAATAAAAATTAGTGTTATGAGCAAAGAACATACAGAGGAACAAGTGAAAAACAATAATGAGCGGCCTAACCAGAAAGCCGATGAGAAGATATTTGACGAAAATAAAGGCGGGAAACCGAATTCTAAAGAAGCGGGCAAAGGAGAAGATCATAAGGCAGAGCATGAGAAGGTAGATTATGCTCAACAAATTGCTGATCTTAAAGATAAGTACCTGCGTTTAGCTGCAGAATTCGATAATTATAGGAAACGTGTACTCAAGGAGAAGTCCGAGCTTATCCTGAGTGGCGGAGAGAAAGTAATCGTTTCGATTTTACCGGTAATAGACGATTTTGAACGCGCTTTGGAAAATATAGACAAAGCAAAAGATCTGCAATCTGCCAAAAGCGGTATAGATCTGATTTATCATAAGCTTATAAAGAGCCTTGAGGCTAATGGTCTCAAGGAGATTGAAGCAACTGGAAAGGATTTTGATACGGATGTGCATGAAGCGGTTGCTATGATTCCAGCTCCTTCTGACGAGCAGAAAGGTAAAGTGGTAGATTGTGTGCAAAAGGGTTATAAACTCAATGACAAAGTTATACGTCACGCCAAAGTTGCAGTAGGACAATAATATTGTTGAATCATGTCTGATACAGAAAAAGATTATTATAAGATATTAGGCGTAGAACGTACTGCGACTGAAGAAGAAATAAAGACGGCCTATAAGAAGATGGCCATAAAATATCATCCGGACCGGAATCCTGGAGATAAGGAAGCAGAGGAGAAATTCAAAGAAGCCGCCGAGGCTTATGATGTCCTGCATGATCCCGACAAACGTAGCCGGTATGACCAGTTTGGTTCCGCAGGATTGAACGGAGGTGGATTCAGCGGCTTTAGCGGAGGTATGGGCATGGATGACATTTTTAACATGTTCGGCAATATCTTCGGCGGTCACAATCCTTTTTCAGAAGGTTTCGGAGGTTATAGAACAGAGGCTTCGCAAGGTTCTCAGGGAGGTAATCTCAGGCTGCGGGTGAAACTATCTTTGGAAGAAATAGCAAAGGGAGTTACCAAGAAATTCAAGCTTAAAAAATATATAAGATGCCCGGAATGTGGCGGAACAGGCGCCGAAAAGGGTTCTGCTCCCGAAACATGTCCTACATGTCATGGTTCCGGTAGCGTGATGCACCAGCGCCATACTATTCTCGGCTACATTACAACGCAGACTGTTTGCCCGACATGTAATGGAGAAGGAAGAGTAATAAAGCACAAATGTCACCATTGCGGAGGCGAAGGCGTCGTTGTCGCAGATGATATAGTGGAGATAAATATCCCGGCGGGAATTCAGGAGGGCATGATAGTCAATGTTCCTAACAAGGGAAATGCTGGCCGTCATGGCGGTCCTTTTGGCGATTTGCAAGTGGTGATAGAAGAAGAGCCTCATAAATTATTTGTCCGCGACGGGAATGATATTGTGTACAATCTTCTGCTCACTGTGCCTCAGGCAGCTTTAGGAGATACTGTAGAAATCCCTACTCTTGACGGCAAGACAAAAATTTCTATCAGCCCGGGCACTCAGCCTGGCAAGGTGCTCAGGTTGCGTGGAAAAGGTTTGCCTTCGGTAAGAGGATATTCCAATACTTCGGGGCTCGGAGATCTCATTGTTAATGTAAGCGTTTATATTCCTGAGAAGCTGACAGCCAAAGAACGTTCGGCATTGGAGACTCTGAGGGAGAGCGAAAATGTCAAACCGGCGGAGAAAGTAAAAGAGACAATTTTCCAAAAGTTCCGGGCTTTGTTTGATTAGACGTGAGGCAATGACGTATCAGGAAGCAAAAGATTATCTTTATAATCAGACTCCGCTTTTTCAGAATATAGGAGCAGGCGCTTATAAGGAAGGGCTGGAAAATACGCTGGCATTAGACTGCCATTTTGGTCATCCACATACTAAATACCGGACGATACATATCGCCGGCACGAATGGAAAAGGATCATGCGCGCATACTTTAGCAGCTGTTCTGCAGAGTGCCGGTTATAAGACTGGCTTGTATACGTCTCCTCATCTTGTAGATTTTAGCGAACGAATCCGTGTGAACGGCAAGCCCATTTCGCCCGAATATGTTGTAAATTTTGTCACGCACGAGAAGAACTTTTTTGAGCCTCTTCATCCATCTTTTTTCGAAGTGGTGACAGCAATGGCTTTTAAGTATTTTGCCGAGCAGAATGTAGATGTTGCCGTTATCGAGGTTGGCATGGGAGGAAGGTTAGATTGCACAAATATCATTTCCCCTGACATTTCAATCATCACAAATATCAGCTTTGATCATATGCAGTTTTTGGGCAATACGCTTTCAAAAATCGCATATGAGAAAGCTGGCATTATAAAGCGGAATACACCGGTTGTGGTCGGCGAATCTCTGGCAGAAACAAAACCGGTCTTCGAAAATAAGGCTCATGAGATGGATGCGGAGATAGACTTCGCCGATGAGGATGATTGGATAGATAAATTTTCTCTTTCTGCCAGCGGCTGCGAGATAAAGTCAAGCCATATTTCTATGCCATTGCATTACGAATTAGGAGGAGAGTATCAGCGGAAGAATGCAAATACCATCCTCCACGCAATAGCCCGTTTGCGAACATTGGGATATGGCATAGATGATGATAGCGTATGCGCCGGTTTCTCTCATGTCGTAGAGCTTACAGGTCTTAGAGCCAGATGGGAAAAGTTGTCTTCCAATCCGACAATCATTATTGACACCGGGCATAATCCAGCCGGTTTGGTCATCAACCTTCACCAGCTTAAGGGCATGAATGCCAGACGCATAATGATAGTACTGGGCATGGTAAGCGACAAGGATGTCGACTCTTCTCTGGCGCTAATGCCCGCAGATGCTGTTTATTATTTTACTCAGGCGTCAGTAAAGCGTGCATTGGATAGAGGGAAGCTGTATGAGAAGGCTCGGAAACATGGATTGAGCGGTAGGGCTTTCCCCGATGTTCCTGCTGCGTTTATGGCGGCTCTCCAGGATTCGTCAGAGGACGATGTTATTTATGTCGGGGGTAGTAACTTTGTGGTGGGGGATTTGCTTCGCTTCATTGATGGCAGGCCAGTCAAATCATTATTAAATAAATAGCCTGCTTCTGCCTATTTATAATTAATTATTACAAGGTTATTCCGATTTAATTATAAATAGCACTTATCCGATTTTTTGTAAAACATAATTTCCTACTTTTGCAACAATAACCATTTTGCCCGTTGTATACGGGCTTTTGGCTAATGATAAATCTTAATTGAAATTTTACAGAGTGAGTATGAAGTGTAAATTTTTGACTCTTATTTTAGGGTTACTGGTGGCTCTGCCCCTATACGCAGATACACCGGTGAGCAATGGTGCTTATCGCTTGTCAAGCGGCAGGTCTCCGTCACGTGTTCTTTCGGTGAACGCGAGTGGAAAACTGGTGGTAACTACAAAGAACACCTCCGACCTTTCTCAGGTATGGCTGCTGGAAAAGACGGGCGACGGTTCTAATGGTACAGCCTACATTATGCGCAATGCCAATTCCGCCCTTTATGTCCAGGGACAGGAGACCGTTTATCAGAGTTTTTATACGGATAGTACGGTATACAACCTTTATGTCAGGAGTCATCCCTCTCTGACGGGTTATTATAATTTTAGTAGCGCGGACAATTTCACCGGAACTAAATGCATGCATGAAGATGCAAGCGGTAATATAGTGCCATGGTCGCCTGGAACGGGTACGTCTGCCTCCGGCACAGAATGGAAGCTGGTGAAGGTTACTGAATTTACCGACGCGCAGATCCGGGAGAGTATCACAGCAAAGTCACCGTATACAACAATAGCGACAGGAAAGCCTTTCCGCATTCTTTCTGCCACGTACGGCCGCGCTATGTGTGTAAATATCTCAGACAATACGGTGACGACCGAACCTCGGGCCAACGACGTCGCGCAGTATTGGAAGTTTGTTAAGACATCAGCCGGTTATAGGATCAGGAATCTCTATACCAACCGCTATATTCAGAAGCAGAACGGGGCGCGCAGCCAGCAGTATGCCACTTCTTCTACCGCTTCCGGTGCATTCACAATAACCGAGAATGCTAATTACCCTTATGATGTCGTTTACGATATCAAAGATGCGGGAAGCATCGGCCTCCATTGCGCTTCAACTCAGGGCTATAAAGTAGTAGGCTGGGATGTAAGCGACGGCGTGAGCAACAGAGCATCGGCCTGGGTGCTTGAACCTGTCAATATTAGCGATGAGGAAATAGCAGCAGCAAACAAGCAATATCAGGACAATCAAAAGCTGATCAACTCCACTTCTACTATTCGTTCGCGCCTTAGAACATTCTTCTCCGACTATGCCTGCACGCAGCTCAAGGACCAGTATGCTCAGATGAGCGACTCTGCGCTCTCCGCAGCCATGTCTGCGCTTCCCCAGCAGATAATAGATATAGCCCTCAAGGTGAAGAACAATAGCTGGGATAAGTGGGAGCAAACGTTCCGTGAGGCTAAGTATGGAGCATATAGCAATCCTGAATATTGGGGCTCCACTCTTACTATGACACCTTATGGACGACAGAACAACCCGACCGGTATCACGGCCGATAAAAATGAACTGATGTTCGTATTCGTGGATAGCGATGTTCCCTCAGGCGCTTCACTCTCGCTCGAGACGGCAAGTACTACTTCTGTCTGGGGCTCCTATTCCAAGGATCTTGTCAAGGGACTCAATATCTTCTTTGCTCCCGAGGACAATAGCCAGATATACATCAATTATATCTCGGCCAATGGCTCGCTCATCTCTTCTTATGACAGCATTCGGATACACATCGAGGGAGGCCGCGTTAATGGATACTTCGACAATACTCTCTACAGCGATGATGATTGGGTGGAGATGAACAATGACGGACTGTTCAGTGGCCCAGTAATCGATGTGAAGAGCAAATATGTGATGATGCATATGAACAGTACGCTCTTCAAGCAGAATGTCGGCAATCAGATACATAGAATAATGGGCGTCTGGGACAAGATCGTGCACGACGAGCTCAATCTCATGGGCCTCTTGGAGAACGACCAGCATCCCGACATCTGGGAGGGCGTTTATCCGAGCAAGTTCAACAACCTTATGGAGTGCGCATCGATCACTGGTGACGGGTACATGTATTCTACGAACAATTATACGGCATACAACGAGACTACCTTGAGCACAGTCCTGAATTATTCGGTGATGAGTACAGGCGAAAGCATATGGGGACCGGCTCATGAGATAGGTCACTCCAATCAGAGCGCTATAAAGATTATAGGCTCTACGGAGATTTCCAACAATCTTTTCTCCAATGTAATGGTATATCTGACAGGCAACTATACCTCACGCGGCTGGAATCTTCAGGACGAGCAGCCGATGCTTGCCGACAGACAGTCATGGCCTGAGCGCTACAACTCCGGAGCCATAATGAGCCTGACACAGATGTTCTACTCAATGTATCTCTATTTCCATGTCCTTGGCAATGATACCACTTTCTATCAGAAGGTGTTCCATACATTGAGAAACGATCCTCTCTCTCACCCGGCCAATCCGGGCATTACCTACGGCAAAAACGACTATCTGAAATTTGCGCGCGTCTGCGCTAAGGTTGCCGGAGCTAATCTCAACGATTTCTTCCAGTATTGGGGCTTCTATTTCCCGGTGGAGAATCTGGCCGTGAGCGATTATGCCGACTATACTGTGACTACCACTCAGGCCGATATCGATGCGACGAAAGAGTACATAGCCAATTGCGGCAAACCGCTACCGCAGCTGATCTTTATGGAGGATCGTGTACGGCCTGTCAAGAAGGCTGATGGCACATACAAGTTATCTTTAGGAGACAACCCATACTCAGAATGTAAGAGCAAGATGGGGCAGTATGAGGATTATCCGCTCAATCTTGAGCCCTCCGGTTATATCTATACCGTCTCTAGTGCCGGTGTAGTGAGCGTGCCTTCCGCAGCCAAGAACGCCGTGGGTATGATAGTCTACGACAAGGATAGCAATCTCGTTTACGTGGCCAACACATATTCGTTCACACTTCCGTCTTACGTGCTTCAGGATGGTGGATACAAAATCTACTCTGTGCGCTCTGACGGCACACTGACCAGAATGTACAATCGTACCAAAGACACTTATTATACTATGCGTGTCTACCGGGAGGGCAATCGCACTGCCATTACCCATTATACCGATGGCCTCTCGGCAAGCGGCACTATTCCTACGCTTTCGGGCAATGATATGGGCTATGTCATTACTAAAAATGCGCCTGAGTCCCTTACCGGTCTTACGAATGTGATCAGTGTTGATAAGACGGCAGAAAATGTTGTTCTTGATGACAGCGTCGGCTATTACGCCCCCGTCGACTTTACAGCAAAGTCTCTGACATTCACCTCTCATTTGTCTTCCCGTATCAATAATAAGGCGTTCCCGTTTGCATTTCCCGTGACTGCAGCCGGCGACTATACGGTTGAGACCGTCGGAAGCATTGCAGTGCAGGGCGACTCCACGCTGCTGAAGTTGGTAAGCGTTGGCGACAGCGTTAAGGCCGGTCAGCCTGTGTTCTTCTCTGTAAAGAATAGTGCTCCGGACTCCTGGACCTATACTGCCAATAATGTAAGCATGTTAGGAAGCGGTCGTACTGAGACTATTGATGATGTTTCGCTGTCGACCAACTTTGCCGACGCCACCTACAATGGTACATTGTGGCAGTATTCTCCGCTGGGCTTGTGCTACAGCCGTACGCAGGACAGCGCACTCCCGTTGACACCGTTCGCCTCATGGCTTCAGTCGTCGACAGCAGATGCCCCCGATAACTATTACCTGAGCAGCGAACTGGTGAACGGCATATCGACCGTGAAAGTTCCCGCCAAGGCCGGAGCGCATGTGATATACAATGTAGAGGGAATGCGTGTGACCGATCCCGTGAAGGGCGGCATATACATTATCGACGGTAAGAAGCAAATATACAAGTAAATCTTTGCCGGCATCTGCCCGACAGCATTGAAATTAATCGGCGGGCCATTGTCTCTCCCATGGGACGATGGCCCGCTTCCTGTTTTCTTTGAGGTGATGCAAGCTGATAACTCCTCACGTCTTACGCCTGCCGGCGCTTTGAATGCGCCAGAACAGAGCGGGGTAGATTGGAATTTTCTCATCCGCGTGCGATTTTGTGTCACGCGGTATGACTTTGGGGATTTACAGAAACGAGCATCCGTAAAATGAATGTCCTTCGTTTACGCCTGCTTTATTATATTCGTGAAGCCAGTCACGGACACGCAGAAGCCAATTTTGCAATGAATACAAGTACTTGATTATCAGTGTTCCGAGAGGGGTGAAATTACATTTGAGACGAGTAGAACTACCTCAAATGCAGTTTTCCTCAGGTGCCTTGTAGTTTTTCGGCTCTATGGAAGGTTTTTTGAAACATGCATACACGATGTTTCTCAGCAGGGCTAAATCCATCTGTATGCCCTGGCAGTATGCATCCGGAAGACGGCTGCCGACGACTTATAGGCGGTTTTCGCCCCTTTTCAACTATTTGATTTACAGCGCACCGCGAGGAGCGAAATTACATTTGAGACGAGAAGAACCTTCTCAAATGTAGTTTTCCTCAGGTGCCTTGTAGTTTTTCGGCTCTATGGAAGGTTTTTTGAAACATGCATACACGATGTTTCTCAGCAGGGCTAAATCCATCTGTATGCCCTGGCAGTATGCATCCGGAAGACGGCTGCCGACGACTTATAGGCGGTTTTCGCCCCTTTTCAACTATTTGATTTACAGCGCACCGCGAGGAGCGAAATTACATTTGAGACGAGTAGAACTACCTCAAATGTAGTTTTCCTCAGGTGCCTTGTGAGTATCCGCGCATGCGGAAGGTTTTCTGACGTGTGCGCAAACTAACATCTCCGCAAACGGAAATATACATGTCTCATGCATTTTTCTAAATCGCACTAATCTTGTAAAATCATATTTATCGGTCATACTGCCTTTCGGCAAATATTTCGGGATTGGAGATCATTGGCATAGACAGCATATCATACTATTCACAAACTGCTACGAGGAAAAGCCAGAAACATTGTGCCTCGTAATAATCATAATTTTCCTAGTATTCTCACTTTTCTCAAAAATTTTTCTCATGGTGTATCACGGTTTGAGACGACCGGCGAATATCTTTGCACGTGATAATAGAACATATAAATAATATTGTTATGAAAGCAAGGAAATTATTTTTTCAGGAGTGTCATGTAGCAGGTCGCAGGTATTATGATGCAGATGAGGTGTGGGATGAACTTAAGGTAGGTACGCGGCTTTATCTGGTACGCGACGAGGACAATCGCTACGACCCCAAGGCGGTGGCTATCGTTTACCGTAAGTCCCTTGACGCAGAAGACGATTCGGAGCTGCTGAACCGCCCCGATGAGGATGAGTATGTATTGGGTTATGTGCCGAGAGAGGAGAACGAGACATTGGCCGCTTTCCTCGAGATGGGGTGGGGCGATGCCTTCGATTGCCGTATCTCCAAACTGGATGCCGAAGCCAATTACGAGAATCAGATTCGTGTAATCATCAGAATAGTGAGAAGAACGCAATAACAGCTATTTTAGACAGGAGAGTGGAAGCACGACTCTGGACGTCAATCATAATGGAGGGGAGACCGCATTCCCTAAGGGGAAATCTCATCGGCTTTACCATATGGTTATACATAATAATGATGTCATAAATCAAATCAAACTTCAAAATGTGGCGTTGAGCTATGTACGAAGATGAAATTTGGACTTGTAAAATTGAATATAGGACCATTTTTTTTGATGAGCTAAGTGTGTAGCGTAATAAATATTGTTATATTTGAAGTTGCAATCTAAAAATATAGATGTACTATGAGAATAATTCTTAGGATTTCGTCTAATACCACCCTTGTACCGTTCGACTATCAGGCCAAGCTGGTCGGCTGTGTGCACAAATGGATAGGTCCGGACAATGACCAGCACGGAAATATCTCCCTATATTCTTTCTCCTGGCTGTATGACAGCATTGTGAGGCGGGGTAGTCTGGATTTTCCTAATGGTGCAAGGATGTTTATAAGCTTCTATGACAGTGGAATTCTGAAGGCTGTTATTGACTCTATCCAATCTTCTCCTGCCATGTTTTGCGGCATGGAGGTGAGATCCATCGACATGACTGACTATCCCGATTTTACGCGCAGAGATTATTTCTATTGTGCCAGTCCTGTCTTTATTAAGCGTCGTTTGGATAGCGGCGAGACGCGGCAGTACAACTTTAATGATGCGGATGCTGGAAAGTATATGCGCGAGAGCTTGCTCACCAAAATGCGTCAAGCCGGGTTGGAGGACGACAATACGTTGGACATTCGCTTTGACACAAGCTATGCAAAAAAGAAGTTGAAACTGGTCAATTATCACGGCGTGGGCAACAAGGCAAGCATTTGTCCGATCATCATCCATGGGAAGCCTTCCATCAAGCGTTTTGCATGGGATGTGGGTATAGGAAGCTGCACCGGCATAGGTTTCGGGGCCATTTACTGATGATAAAATTCATTCTTTTCAGGAGGAATCGAGTAGGTGTAAATCAGCGATAACAAGAGATTGCCAAGAGAATGAGGCGCGCTCCGCATATTGAGATGTGAGAATCAAATAACGAAAGAAAATATATGCTGTACGTAGTAACTTACAGAGGTCCGTTTGGCTTTATCAAGCCGTGGACAGCAGTGCGTGATGGCGAGACATTTAGTCAGCAGTTTCTCACGCCTTCCATCATTGAGGGAATAGAGAAAAAATTATTTCCCGAGCTCCTTTTTACGCCGGGTATTTATAAAATAAGGCGTCATAAGTTGGCTTATCAGGCCATGACGGAGCAACAGGAGGTGACACAGGCACGGGCTTGGAGCGGTACACGGAAGAAACATGAGCGTATCCGCTCCATCATTACCCGCGGCGTTTTGCTATATCCGGTTTTGCGCCTGGCGTTCTCTAATCGCCAGGACGCAGACATAGCGGTCAGGCAGCACGTATGTTTGTGCCGCAATGAGGATGTACTTCTGCCGGATGCTGAAGTGCGGGAGATGGATGAGGTGAACTTCTCCCAGCTTAAGGGATTTGAATTGCGTTTCGGACCATCTGCCGGGTCATTCCTCGTTGGGTTCAACCGCTTCCATGATGGGAAGCCGATGCAGGGATGGATAGAGTATAACGGGATGTCTTTGACGAAATAGCAGAAAATGATGAATAAGCACGAAGAGATCCTTGCCAAAAGTGAGGAGAACGGTGCTGTCAGCCTCTACCGTCATCTGAGGGATGTAGCCGATATAGCCGTTGTCATAGCGCGTAATGAGGGTATGGACGAGGAGACCGCCTTGCAGGGAGCTCTGCTACACGATATCGGCAAGGCGAGCAGTGTTTTTCAGAAGAAGCTGCAGCGAGGCTATATATCTCCTCCCAATTTTGTGTTCCGCCACGAGATTGCTTCGCTGTTTTTTCTCTCTCTTGTGGAAGAACAACGCAAGGATGCTGTCATAGAGATGATTGTGGCCCATCATAAGTCGGTTTACCATGATGTTTCAGAGTTGGGATTGCTCGACCTGGACGATAATATGGATGACGCATTCTCTGTTCATGCCAAGGACTTTGATCGATGGAGCCCTGCCGCTCTGGATATACTCGCCTCGCTTGGTATGAATGTACACCACATTACTCTCGACGAAGCCATGTCAAGCTATGACTATGCGGTAGAATATTGTGCGTCCCGCCCGCTGGGTTGCTCAGCCTGGAAAGGTCTGTTGATGGCAGCCGATCACATGGCATCAGGCTTGGAATGGAAGCGCGAGATGCCGGTGGACAAGATATTCATTAAGCCCGACTTGTCTTTCTATAACCGCCATAGTATGCTCTTCCCGCTGTCGATGGTCTCGGCAGATGATAGCCGGCAGCATACCATCGTCTCTGCTCCCACTGGTGCTGGCAAAACGGACTTCCTGTTGCGGCGCTGTCGCGGCCGTTTATTCTATACTCTGCCTTATCAGGCGTCTATTAATGCCATGTACGATCGCATCCGTCACGACTTGGCCGGTACAGGAGCGCAGGTGTGTCTGCTGCACGGCGCCTCAAGGCTTAAGGTAGAGAATGGTAGGGTTGAGGAGCAAATAATGCAGCGAATGGTAGGGGCTTCGGTTAAAGTCATGACTCCCCACCAGATGGCCTCTCTGGTCTATGGCATCAAGGGTTATGAGGCTATGGCGCTCGATCTTAGGGGATGCGATGTAATCCTCGATGAGATACATACATATTCTGACACCATCCAGGCCATTGTGCTTCGCATTATAGATATTCTTGTGAAGCTTGGATGTCGTGTACATGTGGGCACTGCCACTATGCCGACAGCTCTCTACAACGAGATACTCGGGCGCTTAGGCGGGCCTGACAAGGTTTATCAAGTGAAGCTCGACGCTCCTGCACTCGTCTCGTTCAACCGCCATTTGGTATACAAGCTCAACGCAGATAACAATATCTTTGAGACTCTTGACAGCTTAGTGGAGAAGGGACAGAAGGTACTGCTGGTTTGCAATCAGGTCGCCAGAGCACAAGCTCTCTATGAGCATATAACAGAACGATATGCCGACTTGCCGTCTATGCTCATTCACAGCCGGTATAAGAGGAGAGACAGAAGCAATCTGGAGAGTAGACTTACGCAGGAATTTGATTTGATGCACCGCTCATGTATTGTGGTCTCTACTCAGGTGGTGGAGGTGAGCCTCGATATCAGCTTTGATGCTATAATTACAGAGTGCGCGCCGATTGATGCGCTCATTCAGCGCTTCGGCCGTGTCAACCGTAGGCGTACTGCTGAGACCATCGGCCATTATAAACCGGTCTATGTCATCGCTCCGCCGTCGGATAAGAACGAGGCTCGACCATATAGTCTGGGCGTGCTACAGCGTACCTATGACGTCCTTCCCTCTGATGGTAATCTGATGGATGAACGTAGCGTCCAGTCAATGCTCGATCGCGTATACGACCATGTAGAAGTGGAGAATATCGACTTCTCTGGAGTAGTATTCAGCGGTGGACATTGGAATCTTCGCGAGTTATGTCATTGGCCTAAGTCGGCTCTTCTTGATGCTCTTGACATCAGCTCGGCTGTCTGCATTACCGAGAGCGATAAGGAGGCTTACCTAAATGCTAACGGCGTGGATAGGGCTATGATGGAGATACCTGTCAGATATGGATCTATGGTGTACAGAGACTTGGAGCAGATAAATAGCGGAGCTCGCCCGTTTGTGATTCCCGATGAGGCTTATGACGCGGTGGAGGGATTGCGTCTCTCTGAGGCTCAAAACAATAAATATAAGACATTCGAAATACTTTAATAACATATGATTACTGCAACGATAGGCCGTATGCTGCTTGATGCATACAATGAGCGGGAGGGCACAAAGTATGATGCGCGAACTTTCTTCATAGAAGAGTTCTGCCCGCTCTTCTTCGATCATAATAAATATATGATGACAGCCGGTAATTCTCCTTTGGAAAATCCCAAAATAAGCTGGGCTGATATGATCGCTGGCAAAAAGGAATGGGAGACACCACAGAAGCGGAAAGATCGCTTTGACAAGCTGATGGAAAAGATAGACAGTGGCCTAAATGATGCAAGTGTAGCCCGCGGTTTCCCAATAACGGATGTCGAGGGCTCTACATCCGGACAGGTAACCGATCTTTCACTTCCTCTTACCAGCGAAAACGTCATGCTCTCATGGATGGGAGATGCTCTGGGAATAGGTGTGCAGGGCGGATTGTCCATTCTCTTCTTTAATAAGAGCATTATGCTCGATATTTTCGACGGATGGAAATATTATAGGCAGGAGCTGGAGGGTAATAACCGGCTTAAGGGAAATCAGATAAATACTTGGAACGGGCAATGGCTCACACATTATTATGACACGTATTCATATGTCCCTTCCAATCCTATAGCTGGATTCTCTCCATTTGATGCATCCAAAAGCGGTGCAATAAGCATGGTTCCGCAGTCATGGACAAAAGCGCTGATTGCCATTTCCAAAAAGTATAAAGAATTGCAGGTGCTCGGATATGTGTACAGCATTGGTCAGATGAATACGACAATAGGCTTTATCCCTTTCAGCCTCGCTCAGATACGCCGTCCTGTGCGGCTATATGCTAAATACTTTTCTGCATCCAAACAGGAGGCAGAACCTTTATGGGGTACTGGATTAGGCTTCAAGAGGGCTTGTGAAAATGGTATCATAGGAGTTGAAGCGATGAAGCCAAAAGGCTTGGAGAAGTATATGGGTCAGGGAGATAATATGCCTAAGCCCGCAAAAAAACAAGAACAACAGATCAATTATAATGTATATCAAATTTGGTTATTAGCGATGTTGAACAATGATGAATTATGGGACAAGTCGCATGAGCTGGCTCAGCTGCTCTTGCAGGCTTCAGTGAACAAGGACAAGAAAATTAGTCCTAAGTCTGGAAATCTGGTAAAGAACGTGCTTCACTCTGTCAATAAAAAGCAATTTGTTGAGGCATGCACCGAAATAATGCCGAATGTGTCAGATGGCAATCTGCTCAATAAAATGGTGCAAGCAGTTCACCAGATGCCCAATGACAATGTGCCCTATTTCCTGGCGCTTGTGCGCTTCCAATATGTAACATTAGAGAAATTGAATAACAAATAAATTACACAATTATGAACCAGAAACCTTTTATTTATCTCCGCGGCCTTCGCCACGCTGATTTTACTGTCTTTTGTGTTGCCGATGGTCAGAAAAACTATAGGGATCCGCAGTTCTCATGTGCTGTTCCTTTTTCCAGCGGGCAACAAGTGAAACGGTCTATGATAGAGATGCTCGATGAGCTGTTGCAGGTAGAGCCATCGCCCATCACTTTCTATTCTGACGTGGATAAAAACGGAGTTATCGGAGAGGGCGAGGTCATTTCGCTTTGCGATCCTTCATATCCTGATCAGCTTATCGGCGGATGGATGAGCGCTTCTCAAGGTGGTAAGACAAAGACTCTCAAACGCCGCAGCCCTCTGAGCATTTCTGCTATGACACCTTTGCATCCACTGCTTGCGTCCCTGCCAAAAGAAAACATCTCTTTCGATCGCTCGGATCGTCCCGATGTGCATCGGGTAGTAGTAAGGGATGTCTCCGGTAATATTCTAAGCGAAGAGGAAATTGCTCGTAAACTTGCCGGCAGTGATCGCAGTCTGCTTCGCAAATGGATACAGAGTAATGGTCGCGCTACTGGCCTTTTTGTCTATGATGTGGCTATTGACTTGCGGCGCCTATTCTGCGTGCCCACCACGGAGCGAGAGCCGGAGATTACAGCTGGTACACTTCAGAAGCTGCAAGACGCCGGCTGGACAGAAGGGAAGAATGCTTTCGGCCGCTGCCTCATAATGCCGAGGGCCCGTCGTGAGGAGATTATACCGGCATTGACCGAGGCGCTAATTGACTGGCACATCACTTCCAATCAGTCGCGCACATTCAGCCTCATGGAGACGCTGGCTGTAGCTATCAGCGATAACGCTAATACAGTAGCCGCTGCTATCCGGGCCAAACTCATAGATGATGGCAGCGATAAGCCTAAGGCTAAACCTATCGTAGATAGCCATGTGGGAGCGGATACCTTTATATCCCTTCCGTGCGCTGGATATGTTGTGACCGAAGACGAGCAGGCCGATGCCTTAGACAAAGCTAAGGAGGACTTGATAAGCAGGATGAGAGCCTTCGATTACGAGCATCAGCTATAGCGGACGATGGTCTCTGGTACTTTCTTCAATTACTTCATGGTATGCCGGCGCAAGCTATGGTTGTTTGCGCACGGCATTACCATGGAGCATAACTCCGATTTGGTATACGAGGGAAAGATGATCCATGAGGACTCTTATCCCCAGCGCAATCCCAATTACGAAGAGGTCGAGATGGACGGCATCAAAGTCGACTTTTATGATGCGCAGCGTAAAGAGATACACGAGATCAAAAAATCTGACAAACTGGAGCTGGCTGGGATATGGCAGCTGAAATATTACATTTATGTATTTGAGAAGCATGGCATAGATGGTGTCAAAGGAATTTTAGAATTCCCGAAGCTGCGCAAGAGACAGGAGGTGCTACTATGTGAAGATGACAGGGTAAAAATCAGGCAGATGACAGAGGAAATAGAGTCGATATGCGCCTCTGATAGCTGCCCTCCTATGATTAACAAAAGCCGTTGCAAAGAATGCAGCTACTACGAGTTCTGCTTTACAAAGGAAGAAGAGAAATGAAACGTACATTCTATTTGTTTTCGTCCGGTTTATTGGAGCGCAAGGATAATACTCTCAAGTTTACGCCCGTTGTAACGATGGACGATGGAGAACATCAGATGCCGCCAAGATTCCTCCCGGTAGAGGATATTGCAGAGATTTACGCTTTTGGCAGTATTAGAGCTAATAGTGCCCTTTACAATTTTCTCGGACAGAACGACATCCCTCTTCATTTCTACGATTACTATGAGAACTACACCGGCAGTTTCATGCCACGAGACGGACTGCTTTCGGGTCGCGTGCTCATAAAGCAGGTACAAGCCGCTCAGAGCAAAAAGCACCGTACTGAGTTGGCACGGAAGTTTATCGAGGGTGCATCGTGGAATATGGTAGAGAATCTGAACTATTACAACAGACGCGGGAAGCTGCTTACTGAACAAATAGACCGCATAAAAAGTCTGACCGAGATGCTGGCCGAAGTCTCTGATGTCAAGGAGGTGATGGGGGTTGAGGGAAATATCCGTAAGGTTTACTATTCGTGCTTTGATACTATAATAGACGATTTTACTATGGGCGAACGCAGCAAACAGCCTCCGTCTAACGAGGTAAACGCTCTTATTTCTTTTGGCAACTCGTTGTGCTATGTCGAGACTCTGCGCGCCATACATCAGACACAACTTAATCCTACTATCAGTTTTCTTCATACTCCTGGTGAACGTCGGTATTCCTTGTGTCTCGACTTGTCGGAGATCTTTAAGCCTATTCTTGTAGATCGTGTCATATTCCGTGTGCTTAACAAACACCTTCTATCTGAGCGAAGTTTTGATAAAAAACTAAATTCCTGCTTGCTTAATGAAAAGGGTAGGAAAATCTTTGTCAAAGCCATGGAGGACAGGCTTAATGAAACATTTCGCCACAGGTCTCTCGGGAGAAGTGTAAGCTATCGCCATCTCATAAAATTGGAATGCTACAAGCTGATAAAGGACATCATGGGATTAGAAGAGTACAAACCGTTTAAAATGTACTGGTGATGTATGTCATTCTTATTTATGATGTTAATGTCAAACGTGTTGCCAAAATGCTTAAGCTGTGCCGACAATACCTGTGCTGGTTACAAAATTCCGTATTCGAGGGTGAAATATCGGAAGCTAAGCTGAAAGAACTTTCCAGAAAGATAGAGCACATTATTGATAAGGAGACTGACAGCGTGATTATCCTGTCCAACAAGATGGGGTATACCATGAACAAATGCATAATAGGGAAGGAACGAATGTCTACGGACAATTTTATATAGTCTCTTAAGTTGTCGATGCCTTCTTCTGTTTCTTTGAATTCTTTATGAAAGAGGCGTTCTATGACTTGTTTCCATTATTAATATAGTTGTCGTAGAATAGGGAAAAATATATTATCTCATATCGACATTTTTATTGAGCAGTTTTTGTACCTTTGCGGTATTGGAAACCGCGATGAACATTGACTGTAGAGTCTCGACGCGTGACCTGTCTTAATCGTACCATACAGGAATTGAAATAGGATTTTTCTTACTTCGAAAAATCCCGCTATAGGTGTCTTAATCGTACCATACAGGAATTGAAATTCCAGCTTGAAAGTAATGCTAATCGTACTTTTACCTGGTCTTAATCGTACCATACAGGAATTGAAATGTAGCCACTGCGGGCATTTCGGGCGGCCTTTGGAAGAGTCTTAATCGTACCATACAGGAATTGAAATGGCTGAATAATTCATCAACTAAACGGGCATATTGTGTGTCTTAATCGTACCATACAGGAATTGAAATTGGAATGTGGAAAGGGCATCAAGGTTTCGGTCTTGGTCTTAATCGTACCATACAGGAATTGAAATATTCTTGCATTCACGGCATTTGTTTGTCATTGGTTTGTCTTAATCGTACCATACAGGAATTGAAATTTCCGTTTGCTGCTTGTCTGAAAGTGTTTCAAATGGGTCTTAATCGTACCATACAGGAATTGAAATTGAAATTGACATCGAACCCGAAATCATCCCTTATAGTCTTAATCGTACCATACAGGAATTGAAATAACAGATACCGGCTCCGATAGGCTACAAGGACCGCAGTCTTAATCGTACCATACAGGAATTGAAATGATATCTCAATTTCCCCGGCTGTAACGGCTGCCTTTAGTCTTAATCGTACCATACAGGAATTGAAATTAATGTCGTACTCGTTGAGCCTGTCTTCGTCCATGTGGTCTTAATCGTACCATACAGGAATTGAAATCGCTTGCGCGCGGCCTGGGCGACTCTTGAGCTCGCTGTCTTAATCGTACCATACAGGAATTGAAATACATCTGAAAGTGGAGATGTATTACCTGGTTCTATGTCTTAATCGTACCATACAGGAATTGAAATTAACTCTGATTTTATTCATTGTGATGAGTCCAAAGAGTCTTAATCGTACCATACAGGAATTGAAATTGCACAGAGGATGGGATATACTTATAGTCAGAATAAGTCTTAATCGTACCATACAGGAATTGAAATGAGTTCGCAAATCTTGGTGAGCAGGAGATTAAGGAAGTCTTAATCGTACCATACAGGAATTGAAATATTGTCCGTGAATCCATTTCCGATTGGTATGATACGTCTTAATCGTACCATACAGGAATTGAAATCGTCCCATATTCGTGATGCCCCCCATTTTTCCTATAAGTCTTAATCGTACCATACAGGAATTGAAATTTATTTCGGTTCAATCGCCGCCATATTTGACTATTTGTCTTAATCGTACCATACAGGAATTGAAATATCGGTCAATCAATGCGTTCACATCCTCGGTTTCAAGTCTTAATCGTACCATACAGGAATTGAAATAAGGGGTTCACCCTCGTTTCGTGGGTCATACTTGGTGTCTTAATCGTACCATACAGGAATTGAAATAAATAGTGCCGGGTATAAGCTCGGCTCCGCAAACAGTGTCTTAATCGTACCATACAGGAATTGAAATTAGGCTGGCGAAAAGATGGTACAACGCATCTTGAATTGTCTTAATCGTACCATACAGGAATTGAAATAATTGACAAGAACAACCGCATTATTGCCGGAAACAAGGTCTTAATCGTACCATACAGGAATTGAAATTACATGATTACGTCAGACATTGACGATTTGAACTATGTCTTAATCGTACCATACAGGAATTGAAATACGTTAACTCTCCTCCGTTCTGTTCTGACTGTTTAAGTCTTAATCGTACCATACAGGAATTGAAATAATAATGCGGCAACATTTGTGCGCTTGCCGCCTTTGCGTCTTAATCGTACCATACAGGAATTGAAATTCGGGAAAGAATGACATCGCAAAACTTAGAATCCAAGTCTTAATCGTACCATACAGGAATTGAAATGCTGTTGAAGGTGGTTGGTTTCCTCGCATTTTCTTGAGTCTTAATCGTACCATACAGGAATTGAAATTGTACAGAGCTCGGAATGTACTTATAATCAGAATAAGGTCTTAATCGTACCATACAGGAATTGAAATTTTTTTCTCACTATTGATCTAAAACCCCCTATTTCTAGTCTTAATCGTACCATACAGGAATTGAAATATCGGTGGGTATCGTATCCCTATCCCTCGTCTTTTAGTCTTAATCGTACCATACAGGAATTGAAATCTTAGGTCTTGTAATCTGAAAGGACGATTAACTTCGTGTCTTAATCGTACCATACAGGAATTGAAATAAGTGGCTCAGAATATCATAGACGGGCTGGCAAATGGGTCTTAATCGTACCATACAGGAATTGAAATATCGCAGCGCCTCCGACATTCTGCTTTGTGCGCTCCGTCTTAATCGTACCATACAGGAATTGAAATTGCAAAAGACTGCTTGGTGCTCTTACGCATCATCAGTCTTAATCGTACCATACAGGAATTGAAATAGACCATGCCGGGACGAGGTATGCTTACCAGTTCGATGTCTTAATCGTACCATACAGGAATTGAAATTGAAATGCTACCAAATCTTCGCTTGAAATCATCTGAGTCTTAATCGTACCATACAGGAATTGAAATGGTAGTGGGCGGAAAGCTCCCTCCGGTACAAGCTCTGTCTTAATCGTACCATACAGGAATTGAAATTGAATATCCTGCGGTAGTACTGCATGATAATATCAGGGTCTTAATCGTACCATACAGGAATTGAAATCGTCAGAAGCTATGTCATGCAACAGCTCATCTGCCGGTCTTAATCGTACCATACAGGAATTGAAATAAGGTCGTAGAAGGCAGGTCGGTCCGTAAAATCTCCGTCTTAATCGTACCATACAGGAATTGAAATAATCCAGTTACCTGTCCGGCTGAACTCACGGCGTAGGTCTTAATCGTACCATACAGGAATTGAAATGGTAGTGGGCGGAAAGCTCCCTCCGGTACAAGCTCTGTCTTAATCGTACCATACAGGAATTGAAATTTTGCATCGAAGAATTTACGCGCTGCTTCTTCAGCGGTCTTAATCGTACCATACAGGAATTGAAATGCGGTTGAAGGTGGTTGGTTTCCGCGTATTTTTCTGGTCTTAATCGTACCATACAGGAATTGAAATGACATCGCGCGCCTCTATTGACTTGTCTTCTAAGTGTCTTAATCGTACCATACAGGAATTGAAATTTAATCAGGGTGTTACGGACTATCAGGTTACACATGGTCTTAATCGTACCATACAGGAATTGAAATTCGTCGTCATCGCCCGACGACCACCGACACCACGATGAGTCTTAATCGTACCATACAGGAATTGAAATCGCAATTCGGCAAGCAATTCGCCGACCTCTACAACGTCTTAATCGTACCATACAGGAATTGAAATACCACGAGGGTCCGGACGCTATCACTCTGCTGCATAGTCTTAATCGTACCATACAGGAATTGAAATCGAGTAGTGTGCGCGCAAGACTCTCGTTGCAGTCGTAGTCTTAATCGTACCATACAGGAATTGAAATGCTGACGTACGCGGCACTGGTACGGGCGTGGCGCGTCTTAATCGTACCATACAGGAATTGAAATCCTGATGACCGCGTCATACCACCGCGTCCACGAGCGCGTCTTAATCGTACCATACAGGAATTGAAATCTCCAAACGGGCTACGACATCATAAGAAATATCGTGTCTTAATCGTACCATACAGGAATTGAAATCAGTCAGGGTGTTACGGACTATCAGGTTACATCTGTGTCTTAATCGTACCATACAGGAATTGAAATAGTCGGTCAGGACTCGGAGGGGAATGTAGCAAAATGTCTTAATCGTACCATACAGGAATTGAAATTGCACACCGCCCCCGCCCGCGTGGGCGGGAGGGAAGTCTTAATCGTACCATACAGGAATTGAAATGCTGCTGGCGAGTCTGCTATGCAGCAGAGTGATAGTCGTCTTAATCGTACCATACAGGAATTGAAATCAGTGCGCTACACACATGCGCGTCTGCTGACCTCCTGTCTTAATCGTACCATACAGGAATTGAAATCTCGAGTATCTCTACCAGACTGCTCGTGCAGCACTGTCTTAATCGTACCATACAGGAATTGAAATATCTCCTACGTCGCTGCTCTGGGCTCTGGTCTCATCGGTCTTAATCGTACCATACAGGAATTGAAATCGCCGACCACCGACGCCGCGGTACGACCAGAGAGTCGTCTTAATCGTACCATACAGGAATTGAAATGGAAAAGGCAGGCGGAACAATGCCTGAATGAGGAGGGTCTTAATCGTACCATACAGGAATTGAAATATCTTGGCGAGCAGGAAATAAAGGAAAAGGAGCTAGTCTTAATCGTACCATACAGGAATTGAAATTGCACACCGCCCCCGCCCCACGCGGGCGGGAGGGGTCTTAATCGTACCATACAGGAATTGAAATTGCACACCGCCCCCGCCCCACGCGGGCGGGAGGGAGTCTTAATCGTACCATACAGGAATTGAAATCGCCGAGCCGCAACACACGCGCGTCATGCTCATCAGAGTCTTAATCGTACCATACAGGAATTGAAATGGCTGTCTATCAGACTCTGGTGGGCGGCGGCATCTACGAGTCTTAATCGTACCATACAGGAATTGAAATTGCACACCGCCCCCGCCCGCGTGGGGCGGGAGGGAGTCTTAATCGTACCATACAGGAATTGAAATTGCACACCGCCCCCGCCCGCGTGGGGCGGGAGGGAGTCTTAATCGTACCATACAGGAATTGAAATCCTAAATCGTTGTCGGGCTCTCTGGTCTGTTCGTGGGTCTTAATCGTACCATACAGGAATTGAAATGTATTCCAGGACGTCGATATAACAAGGGAATATTTGTCTTAATCGTACCATACAGGAATTGAAATTCGACAGGATAGCGAGTATCTTTTTGTAAATCTGATAGTCTTAATCGTACCATACAGGAATTGAAATTGCACACCGCCCCCGCCCGCGTGGGGCGGGAGGGAAGTCTTAATCGTACCATACAGGAATTGAAATCATACGCTCTATTCCTTGCTGGTAACTAGGAGTTGGCGTCTTAATCGTACCATACAGGAATTGAAATTCGATAGGATAGCGAGTATCCTTTTGAAGATTCGGTGTCTTAATCGTACCATACAGGAATTGAAATTATTCGCCCAATTTTCTGCAAAGACGGAAAGTATGAGTCTTAATCGTACCATACAGGAATTGAAATAAAGGTCAACACCAGAGGCTCGCAACGCAGCAAGCAGTCTTAATCGTACCATACAGGAATTGAAATGACACCAGCACCCTAAGACTATCACTCTGCTGCATAGGTCTTAATCGTACCATACAGGAATTGAAATCCCCTACCGGCGTAACTGCAATTAACCTTTAATCAGTCTTAATCGTACCATACAGGAATTGAAATCAGGTAGTATTGCTTCTGTATACCGTAGTAATCCGTCTTAATCGTACCATACAGGAATTGAAATTGCCGTCCGTTCCCTTGTTGACGTTGCGAAGGATAAGTCTTAATCGTACCATACAGGAATTGAAATTATCTTTGCGCCATGTTGCGATAAGTGCAGCGTAAGGTCTTAATCGTACCATACAGGAATTGAAATAACGTTCACGAACATTAAAGCTGTGGCGGCTATTGGTCTTAATCGTACCATACAGGAATTGAAATTGGTTTTCATCTCTATGCAAAGCGAGGCGAATGGCCCGTCTTAATCGTACCATACAGGAATTGAAATTTCCTAGAAGTCAAGAAGTACTCGCATACCTATCAGTCTTAATCGTACCATACAGGAATTGAAATTGCATCAGCGAGAGATATAGCGCGATATCTGCAGCGGTCTTAATCGTACCATACAGGAATTTAAACTGATAAGATTAGGATTAAGACCAGCAGACTGCAAATTCTTAATCGTACCATACTGTAATTGAAACACCGAATGGCAGGCGAAGCAGAAAAACGCAACAATATGTCGCGCCCCGTGTGGGCGCGTGGATTGAAACGCAAACTCTGGAAAATAGTAATCCAACTTATCTGTCACGCCCCTTGAGTGTGTGTGGCTTGAAGCTTGTGCGATTACGTGCAAGTGGTTGCAACGTCTCAATCGTATCATACTTGAATTTAATCGCAGCAGTTGAATTATTGAGCCTTGCAATATATCTCTTCTTTTATGAAAGCGATATTCGTGCTTAAATTTGGGCTCGGAAAAGCAATTATTTCGATGTTAATTGCTATTTTTGCAGGACTATCAAACTATTTAAAGAGACGACTATGAAGAAGTACATTTGCAAAGTATGCGGATACGTTTACGATCCCGAAGTAGGTGATCCTGATAATGGCGTTCAGCCGGGAACTGCATTCGAAGATATACCCGATGATTGGGTGTGCCCTCTTTGCGGCGTAGGAAAGGAAGACTTTGAACCGAAGGAAGACTAAAAACATCGGCATGCATTAACACAGCTGTTTTGACAGACACATTATCCGGGGCAGAATAGTAATGGCATTCCAAATGGAGTGCGATTATATTCTGCCTTAATGTTTATCTATGTGAGTAGATAAAGCGGACTTTACATTTTGTGTGCTTCCAAAATTTTAAAATAGCTAATTTAGTAGCAATAAAAGCCCGAAAGTGTTTTTATTTTCTAAATTCGCGGTGATTAAAAATATGTAATCATATTTCTGTATGATAAGCAAGACGATAAAATTGCGCAAAGGATTGGACATTCCCATACAAGGAGTGGCTATCGATGAAATCCATGACGTGAGAGACAAGGTAGCGGAAGTGGCTGTTTGTCCTCCCGATTTTTGCGGGTTTATACCGAGAGTAGTTGTCGCTGCAGGAGACAGTGTGAAGGTAGGGTCTCCGTTGTTTACAGACAAGCGCAACAGTAGTCAGGTGATATGCTCGCCTGTAAGCGGTAAGGTCAAATCGGTCAACCGTGGCGAGAGACGCAAACTGGAGAGCGTTGTCATCGTGAATGATGGCGAGTATTCTTCGCTCGACTTCGGCATTACTGATCTGGACAAGGCCGACGCCGCCAAGGTGGTAGAGCTGATCAACGCGGCGGGTATCACGCCCTATATCAGTCAGCGTCCGTATGATATCGTGCCCGACACAAGCACCATGCCCCGTGACATTTTCATCTCCATGTTCAGCCTCATGCCTCTGGCTTCTGATGTCAGCGTAGCGTTGAGGGGGAGAGAGGAGGACTTTGTGCAGGGTGTTAAGGCGCTCGCCAAGGTAGCTAAAGTATATATCGGTATCTCGGAGCAGCAGTCTGAACCTGTACCTGAGGGGCTGGCGAATGTGGAAGTCAATCGCTTTATCGGCCGCAATCCTGCAGGTAATGTCGGTGTGCAGATCAATAACACAAAGCCGGTAAACAAGGGCGAGGTAGTCTGGACTCTCAATCCTTGGGCCGTAGCCGTGCTTGGCGGCATTGTAAAGAGCGGCAAACCCGATTACACCCGCGTGATGGCCATCGCAGGCAGCGAGGTAAAGGCTCCGGCCTATTATAAGACAGTTCCGGGCGCAGACCTGACGCACATACTTCCCGATCTGCTGACAACGGACGAGCACATACGCATTATTAATGGGAATCCTCTGGTAGGCAAGGTAACGTCCCTTGACGGCTATATATCTTCTACAGCATACGAGATAAGCGTCATTCCCGAGGGGGATAACGTGGACGAGATACTGGGCTGGATACGTGTGCGTCCGAAGGAATTCTCCACAAGTCATTCTTATTTCTCCTGGCTCCACAGGGGCAGAAAATATGATATAGACGCCCGCATAAAAGGCGGCGAGAGACATATGATAATGTCGGGTGAGTATGACAAGGTGTTCCCGATGGACATATATGCGGGCTACCTGATCAAAGCCATCATCGCGAAGAATATTGACCGCATGGAGGAGCTCGGCATTTATGAAGTGGCGCCCGAAGACTTTGCTGTGGCTGAGTTCGTCGATTCCTCAAAACTGGAGTTGCAGAAGATAGTACGCGAAGGTCTGGATTATTTACGTAAAGAGCTTGCTTGATATATTTAGAAGAAAATGGGAAAACTAAAAAACGCATTTGACAATATTAGGCCCGAGTTTGAGGAGAAGGGGAAATTGCATTTTCTCCGCTCCGTGTATGAGGGCTTCGAGTCGTTTCTGTTTGTACCTTCGCGGACAGCAAACAGCGGTGCTTCTATACACGATGCGATAGACTCCAAGCGAATAATGTCCTTCGTGGTTATCGCCCTCATGCCGGCATTGTTGTTCGGCATGTACAATATCGGCTTGCAGAATTACAAGGCGGCAGGCATTACCGACGCTTCGGTCATGACGATGTTTGCTTACGGATTCCTGCTGATGCTGCCGCGCATCATAGTCTCTTACATCGTAGGTTTGGGCATAGAGTTCGCCTTCGCGCAGTACAAGCACGAAGAGATACAGGAGGGCTATCTGGTGACCGGTATGATAGTGCCGATGATCCTGCCCATCAACACGCCCTTGTGGATTATGGCAGTGGCTATCGCCTTTGCAGTGATCTTTGCCAAGGAGATCTTCGGCGGAACGGGTATGAACATATTCAATGTAGCTCTCGTGGCGCGTGCATTCATGTTTATCTCCTATCCCTCGCAGATGTCGGGCGACACTGTCTGGGTGGCCCACTCATCAGTGCTGGGCTTGGGAAATGATTTGCCCGAGGCATTCTCTCAGGCCACTCCTCTGGCCGAAGTGGGTGCCGGCACAGCGCCTTCGTGCTCGCTGAGCGACGCATTCTTCGGTTTTATCCCCGGCAGCGTAGGCGAGACGAGCGTTGTGGCGATATTAATTGGCGCGGCCATATTGCTCATCACACAGATAGCCAGCTGGAAGACGATGCTGAGCGTGTTTGTCGGCGGTGCTGTTATGGCTGCCATCTATCATGCAGCCGGCCTCACCGAGATTCCCTGGTACGAGCATCTGATACTGGGCGGCTTCTGCTTCGGCGCAGTCTTTATGGCCACCGATCCGGTGACCAGCGCACGCACGGAGGGCGGCAAATATATTTATGGCTTCCTCATAGGCGTGATAGCAGTTACCATCCGCGTCCTCAACCCCGGTTATCCCGAAGGAATGATGTTCGCCATTCTAATGATGAACATGTTCGCTCCGGCTATAGACTATTGCTTCGTGCAGAGCAACATAAAGCACCGTATGCGAAGGGCTAAAGCTACAAAGGAATAACTATAAAATCAATCCTTATGAAATTAGATACTAATAGCAATATATACACCATAGTTTATGCCTCTGGTGTCGTGATTATTGTGGCATTCCTGCTTGCGTTTGTCTCGAAGGCTCTCGAACCGGCTTCACAGGCGAATGAGCGAATAGATAAGAAGAAGCAGATTCTGGCCTCTCTTAATATCAGAGGAATTAGTAACAATGATGTTGAGGAGAATTACGACAAATGCGTCACTTTTGACAAGGTAATCCGTTCGGACGGCAGTGTGGTCAAAGAGGGTACAAACAAGGACAAGGATGGATTTCTGATAGACTCCAAGAATATTGATGACAACAATCTCCCTCTCTACCAGTGCTATGTGAACGGGCAGGTGAAATACGTTGTCCCGCTTTACGGCAAAGGTCTCTGGGGACCCATCTGGGGCTATATCGCGCTGGACAGCGACAAGAATACCGTCTACGGTGTCTACTTCGGCCATGCCAGCGAAACTGCCGGCCTCGGAGCACGCCTTACAGAGGAGAGCTTCCAGAGCCAGTTTGTCGGCAAGAAGGTGTTCGATGACAAGGGCGACGATGTGGCTCTGAGCGTAGTGAAAAAACGCGACCCGTCGAAGAACGCATTCCAGTGTGACGCCATTACCGGAGCTACGTTTACGAGCAACGGCATCACGGCTATGCTTCATGATTGCCTCACCAAATATAAAGGCTTTCTCGGAGAGTAGTATTTAGTAAAAGACAAAGACAAGGTTAATAAAAAGATATGGCAAAACTGTTTTCGACAGAGAATAGAGAGGCGTTTGTTACACCTCTTGGCAAGAATAATCCGATTACAGTACAAATATTGGGTATTTGTTCTGCGCTTGCCGTCACTTCTCAGCTAGAGCCGGCTATAGTAATGGGCTTGTCGGTAGCTATTATTACAGGCTTCAGCAATCTGATAATCTCTTGTATCCGCAACACTATCCCCAACCGCATCCGCATCATCATCCAGCTGGTCGTGGTGGCCACGCTGGTGACCATTGTGAGCATGGTGCTCAAGGCCGTGGCCTACGACGTGAGTGTGCAGCTCTCGGTATATGTCTCCCTGATCATCACCAACTGTATCCTGATGGGCCGGCTTGAAGCTTTCGCCATGAACCACGCTCCGCTGCCCAGTTTCCTCGACGGTCTGGGCAATGGCCTGGGCTACGCTTACATCCTGGTTATCGTCGGCTGCATCAGAGAGCTCCTCGGATCCGGATCGCTGCTCGGGTTCAAGTATATCCCCGACGCCGTCTACAATGCCGGCTATCTGGACAACAGTATGATGACTACTCCGGCCATGGCTCTGATTATCGTGGGCTGTGTGATATGGGTAAGCAACACTCTGAGAAAAGAAGAAAAATAAAAGCAGGTCATCTATAACACGTAAATAAAATGGAACACGATATAGCTTTATTTATCCGGTCTATATTTGTAGATAATATGATCTTTGCATCATTTCTGGGCATGTGCTCTTACCTCGCCGTGTCCAAAAATGTAAAGACCTCGCTGGGCCTTGGCATCGCCGTGACGTTTGTGCTGGTGGTGACGGTGCCTATCAATTATCTATTGCAGACCAAGGTCCTCGCTCCCGGCTCTATTGTTCCCGGAGTGGATCTGACATTCCTTTCGTTTATCCTTTTCATCGCCGTTATCGCTGCCATAACTCAGCTCGTCGAGATGGTGGTCGAGAGATTCTCTCCCTCGCTGTACAACGCGCTCGGTATATTCCTGCCGCTTATTGCCGTCAACTGTGCTATCATGGGTGCCTCGATGTTTATGCAGCAGCGTATTGAGATGGATCCGGCGATCGACTCCCGCGCCATCACCGGAGTGGGCGACGCCATAGTGTACGCCTTCTCCTCGGGCCTCGGCTGGCTTTTGGCCATTGTGGGCCTGGCCGCTATCAGAGAGAAGATGGAATATTCGGATGTCCCCAAGCATCTGCAGGGACTGGGCATCACATTCATCACGGTCGGCCTTATGGCTATGGCCTTCATGTGTTTCTCCGGACTCAAAATATAGATTCATAATCAGCATAAAATATAAGAGAAGATGACACAGTCTATTCCTTTGTATATAGCATCAAGCATAGGCGTCTTCTGGGGCGTGATAATCTTGCTTGTTATCCTGCTTCTTGTAGCCAAGAAGTATCTCACACCCAGCAGCAACGTAGTCCTGACGATCAACGGTCAGAAGAAAATTACCGTTCCGCAGGGCGGTTCGCTGTTGTCCACTTTGGCCAACAACAAGATCTATCTGTCCTCTGCCTGCGGCGGTAAGGGTTCTTGCGGCCAGTGCAAATGTCAGGTGCTGAGTGGCGGAGGCGAGGCCATAGATGTCGAGAAGGCTCATTTCACACGCCGTCAGCTGATGGACCATTATCGCCTCGGCTGTCAGGTGAAGGTGAGAAGCGATATGGAAATAGCCGTCCCGACCTCTGTGCTCGGTGTCCGCAAATACGAGTGCACCGTGCTGTCCAACAACAATGTCGCTTCGTTTATCAAGGAGTTTATCGTAGCTCTGCCCAAGGGCGAGCACATGGATTTCATGCCCGGCAGCTATGCCCAGATTGAGATTCCGGCCTATACGATGGACTATGACAAGGATATTTCCAAGGAATCACTCGGCCGCTATCTTCCAGCATGGCAGAAGTTCGGCCTGTTCTCGCTCAAGTGCACCAACACCGTGCCGACGACGCGTGCTTACTCCATGGCCAACTATCCAGAGGAGGGTGACAGGATAATGCTTACCGTCAGAATAGCCACCCCTCCGTTCAAGCCCAAACCACAGGTAGGCTTTCAGGATCTGATGCCCGGTATCGCCTCCTCGTATATCTTTACCCTCAAGCCCGGCGACAAGGTTATCATGTCCGGTCCTTATGGCGAGTTCCATCCGCGTCTTAACAGCAAACGCGAGATGATTTGGGTAGGCGGTGGAGCCGGTATGGCTCCTCTGAGAGCGCAGATCATGTATATGACGCGCACATTGCATACTACTGACCGTAAGATGTCTTACTTCTACGGCGCACGTTCGCTCTCCGAAGTGTTCTATCTCAAGGACTTCCTGGAGCTCGAGAAGGAATATCCCAACTTCAAGTTCTATCTGGCCCTCAACCGCCCCGATCCCGAGGCAGACGCAGCTGGCGTAAGTTACACTCCGGGCTTTGTACATCAGGTGATGTATGAGAAATATCTGAAGAATCACGAAGCCCCCGAAGATATAGAGTATTACCTTTGCGGCCCCGGTCCTATGACAAATGCTGTAGTCAAACTGCTTGACTCGCTGGGCGTAGATCCTGCGGATATAATGTTTGATAACTTCGGATAAGCAGCTATCGGTACAGAATGCTCCCTTTGGGAGATTCGGCAGATTTTCTTCCGCGACAATTACGCAGCGAGAAAATATGGCGCACTCCATGAAGCAATCACTTGTATCCATATTAATAGACGATATTCCGGTCTGCTTTATCAGGCAACGGTTTGAGAATACAACGCCATAAGACAAGGCACAGAAACAGCCCGCGACGCAAAAGTCGCGGGCTGTTTTGCTGACCGGCAAACCGTAGATTTGCTCTTGCTGAATGTTTGTTCCTATAGTAACGCGGTGCGATTCTATCCGTCTGTTCATGAGAATTGCCGAGTACTGGTAAACCGGTAAACGAAAGTGAAAATCAAAGTTGCGCGCCGGCCACCGGAATTAAAGATACGGCCACAGTTATTCGTTACAAAGCATCAGACAACTTTCATCTCCTATCATATTAGTCATCTCAAAGCATCAGATTACTTTTTTCTCCCACAAAACTTATGCATGACAGCTGTGTAGTGTACTAAATAAGTTGACAACTTCATTAAAAAGAACCGAAAGGGAAGTAAGGGTCTTCCGACTTTTGAAGTGATAGATTTAAATTGCTGTCTATCAACATATAGAGCTGTATGTATAAATTATTATATCACTGATAATCAATATAGATCAATTCATGGAAGTTGAAATTTGATTAGATAATAAACTCATCAAAACTATGTATATCTATAATACTATTACATAGTGCATTATACGCATTTTATCCTATACATTAATGTCTATTCCAAATCTCTATCACTCCAAATACCGGAAGAACCTGAAAATCCGTATAACAAGGAGATCATAAAGAGCCTTATTCAGGGCGGCCTGCTTGCTCTCTGCGGTATGCTGTCCATTGAGACCGAGCAGCAGCAGGCATCCTCTAATACGCAGGGCAACGATATTTTCTCCCGCTTCATAGATCTGTTGCAGAATAGCAAGACAAAGCGCATGCAGGTCAGCAAATACGCGTCAATGTTATGCATTTCGCCCAAATACCTGACTATGGTATGCAAGCAGCATTCAGGCAAGACAGCCCTGCAATGGATAGAGGAATACACCATTGCGGATATCGATTACTATATCTGCAACACCGATAAATCAATTAAGGAGATATGCAATATTCTCGGCTTCCCGAATGCGTCCTTCTTTGGCAAATATGTCAAGGAACATTTTGGGATGACGCCTATGGAGTACAGGAACAAGCACAACAAATAGCTGCGCATGTCCTCCTCTCCGTTTGTGGCCGGCTCTCCCTACCTGATGTGAATCAGACTGCGAGCGCAGATAATCAGCTTCCGGCGAACGTCCGCGACATCGGAAGAACCTCTCGTAAAAAGGCATTTTCTGAGCCTTCCCAAATTCTTGAAAATCAGTATTTCGCTGAGGGGTAAAACTACATTTGAGATGTTTTAAAACAACTCAAATGTAGTTTATCTCATCTCAAATGTAGTTTTTGGGATAAGAGGAAGGTTTTTTGATAAATGCATACACGATGTTTCCCAAAAGGGGGAAATCCATCCGTAAGCCCTGCCAGTATACATTCATAGGGCGGCTGCCGACGACTTGGAACCGCATCGGCGGCCTTTGCAACTGCCTTAGAATCAGCCTCTGCGAGACGGGCAAATTCTACTGCGAGATAAATTATTTTATCTACGAGTTAACGAGTCGTCTACTACGAGATAAAATTTTTTATCTGCGAGTAGAATTTTTCCTACTCCCACGGGAATCTTTTCTGGTCGCACGAGAATTATTTTTCGTCCACATGAGAATTTATTTTCACCCGCATGAGAATTTTTTTCTCATCCGTATGAGAATTATTCCAGTGTCTTGATAATCTTCTTATCGAGGGAATGTCTTTCGATCGCGTCGCGTTGGCCCAGGTCGTTATGCCTGTGAAATGCCATTAGTGAGAAGTCGTGTTTCCCGCAATCTGTTTCGGGCGGAAGGCAACTCAATGTGCCTGCTTGCTTACTCCTTCTTCATTTTATAATATCCGCTTCGGGGCGGGGACTAAAAAAGTTGGGCAAATCTTTTCTGCAAAACAAAAATGTATTTAACTTTGTTGCTCGGAAAGTGCCGTATATTATATTCCTCTGCCAGAGCAGGCAGGAAAGCGGCAAATGAAGAATTCATATTAATCAAAATAACGCAATTATGAAAGCTAACGTTTTAAGAAGTCTATTGGCCAAAGGCGCCATTGTTCTGAGTGTAGTATGCTTGATGTTTGGTGTTATGGCTTGCTCCCACGACAAAACAAGCGATATGAAAAAGGAGGTTTCAGAGGCTTACGCTACGGCTTCAGAGAATTTGAAGAATGCCAAAGATCCTGCGGAAGCAGCTCAGGTAATGGAGAAGCTGAATACGCAGCTGTCCGGCATTCAGGCCAAGTACAAAGATGTGACGGAGAATCTTACACAGGAAGAGAAGACCTCTATTGATGAATTCTATAAGGAGCAGAAGGATAAGCTTTACAGCAATGCTACCGAGGTCGGCAAAAAGGCTATCGATGCTGTGACTTCGGCTACATCCGCCGTCGCTGGCGCAGGTAATGCCGTAGTGGACTCCTCCAAGTCGGTAAAGCAAGCCGCAGAGGATGCCGCTAACAGCGTGCAGAGCACGGCCAAAGCTGCTGCCGAACAGGTTGTGAACAATGCCAAGACGCAGGCTGAGCAGGCAGCAGTGAATGCTAAGAACGCTGCAAAAGCCACAGTAGAAGGTGCAAAGGAGAATGCTCGTAAGAAGGCTACCACCACCGTTACCAATGCACAGAACAAGGCAAACGAGGAAGTAAACAAAGCAGCAGACAAGGCTAACAAGAGCATTGAGAAAGGTCTGAATAAGGTTTTGGGTCAATGAGTTTTTTCGGAATATTCGGTAAACCCAAACAGCAGACACTGGACAGCGGCCTGGAGAAGACGAAGGAGTCTTTGCTCGGTAAGCTGACGCGTGCCATAGCGGGCAAGCACACCATCGACGATGATGTGCTTGACTCGCTTGAAGAGACGCTGATCACCTCGGACGTCGGGACAGACACCACGCTGGAGATTATCAAGCGCATTCAGGCGCGTGTGGCGAAGGATAAGTATTTAGGCACCTCGGAACTCAAGAAGTTGCTGTGCGAAGAGATTTCCGCCATGCTCTCCAAGAGCGACAAGGATGCTAAAGCTGAGACACAGAAAGGGCATAAGCCTTATGTGATACTTGTCGTCGGCGTCAACGGAGTAGGGAAGACGACCACCATAGCCAAGCTGGCATACATGTATAAGAAAGCCGGGCTAAAGGTTATGCTTGGCGCGGCCGACACATTCCGTGCCGCGGCCATAGAGCAGCTTTCCTATTGGGGAGAGAAAGTGGGTGTGCCCGTAGTGAAGCAGCAGATGGGAAGCGATCCCGCCAGCGTTGCTTTTGATACACTCCACTCCGCTCTGGCCTCCGACATAGACGTCGTGCTGATAGACACCGCGGGAAGGTTGCATAACAAGGTCTCCCTTATGCGCGAGCTGGGCAAGATACGCAATGTCGTTGCCAAGGTTGTGCCTACGGCCCCCGACGAAGTACTGCTTGTGCTCGACGGCTCTACCGGACAGAACGCATATCAGCAGGCTGCCCAGTTTGTGGCTGCGACCGAGGTCAACTCGATAGCCGTGACCAAGCTCGACGGCACTGCCAAGGGCGGCGTGGTAATAGGTATTTCCCACCAGTTTAAGATACCTGTCAAGTATATCGGCCTCGGCGAGAAGATGGAGGACTTGCAGCCCTTCGATGCCGAGTCGTATGTGAAAACGCTTTTAGGTTGACGATACATGGCTGTCAGAAGAAACGTTGACATTATCACCATGGGTTGTTCCAAGAATCTGGTCGATTCGGAGCATCTTATTTATTCGCTTGGTCGCATCGGATTCAGAGCATGGAGTAATCCCGAGAAGACTCACGGCGGCGTGGCCGTTGTTAATACCTGCGGCTTTATTGAGGCAGCCAAGGAGGAAAGCGTAAACATGATTCTGTCCCTCGTCGAAGAGAAGAAAAGGGGCAAGCTCGACAAGGTAATCGTGATGGGATGCCTGTCCCAGCGCTACAGAAACGAGCTCAGGGCAGAGCTGCCTGAGGTGGATTGCTTCTACGGTAAATTTGACTGGAACGGCATCATAGAATATCTGAAGCAGGAGTATGGCGTTAAAGAGCGTAAGCAGTGTAGCACGAGCCCTGACGATCGCGTACTGACAACGCCGCGCCATTATGCTTATGTCAAGATATCCGAAGGTTGCGACCATCATTGTGCCTATTGCGCCATTCCTCTCATTACCGGTCCCCAAAGGAGCCGCTCTATTGAGAGCATCTGCGACGAGGTCAAAGGACTCGTAGCGGCGGGCACAAAGGAGTTCCAGATCATTGCACAGGATTCCACCGCGTACGGAACCGATTTGTACGGCCATAAAGCCCTTCCGGAATTAATCTCGTCGCTATCCGACATCGAAGGCGTAGAGTGGTTACGCATCCATTATGCTTATCCGAACAGTTTCCCTCTGGAGTTGCTGGATATCATGGCCGAGAGGGATAATGTCTGCAAATATCTGGACATTGCCCTGCAGCACATAGACGACAACGTGCTCGCCCGGATGCGCCGCCATATTACCGGCGATGAAATACGCCGCCTGCTGGAGACCATCAGACGGCGTGTGCCCGGTATCGCCCTGCGTACGACTATGCTTGTCGGCTTTCCCGGCGAGACAGACGCGGAGTTTGACCATCTTGTGCAGTTTGTCCGTGAGGAGCGTTTCGAGAGGCTCGGCGTCTTTACTTACAGCGAGGAGGACGGCACATATGCGGCCCGGCATTTCAAAGACGATGTTCCGGAGAAGGTAAAGCGCAAACGCTCTGACACTATCATGGCTATTCAGCAACAGATATCGTCGGAGATATGTGAGGCCAGGAAAGGGACGGTAATGCGTGTGATAGCCGACAGAACAGAGGGTGACTATATGGTTTGCCGCAGCCAGTATGATTCCCCTGAGGTAGATGGAGAGGTGCTGGTGAGAATCGAAGATCTGGATGGCGTAAACATAGGAGACTTCTTTGACGTAAAAATAACAGCAGCGGATGAGTATGACTTGTATGCATCTCCTGTAAAAGATTGAGATATCTGTGAATAATAAAGAGTTTATTACGACCTTGGCAAAGTCTTTAGATATAAAGGAGGACAATGCCGAGAGTGGTGTGACAATGCTGGTTAGGGCTCTGACCGATCTGCTTTCGGAGAAAGAGAATACTGTGCTGAAGTTGAAGAATTTCGGCAGTTTTGAGATAAAGAAGAGAGAGGAGAGATTTGCTGTAAATCCATCAACGAAGCAGAAGATGCTGGTTCCTCCCAAACTCACTTTCATCTTTCACTCATCTCCCTCATTAAAAACACGTTTAGCTGCCACTTCTGAAACAAAAGACTAATGGAGAAAAGGAATTTTGCGGACTTAGTAAACGCGTTGCAAGCCATAAATCCGGATACAAAAGAGAATGTCGAGACTTTTGTACGAAATTTCTTTGACGTTATTTGCCAGGGCCTCCAGTCTGACAATGTGGTAAAGATAAAGGGATTCGGGACATTTAAGGTCGTAGATGTTTCGGCCCGTAAAAGCGTAGATGTAAACACCGGTGAGAGAATAGAAATAGCACCTCATCAGAAGATAACCTTTACGCCCGATGCCACCTTGCGCTCTATGGTCAACAAACCCTTTGAGTGCTTGCAGTCTGTAACTATAGATGATGGCGTAGACGTAAAGTCGTTAGACCTGAAAGAAACGCCGGCAGAAGAGAAGCAACCGACAGAAGAGCTACCCAAAACGGTGGATATACAAGAACGGACACTGGTAGATTTATCTGATTCCGAGGCCACTGAAGGAAGCGAAAATACTGAAGGAGGAAGGGTAGAGGAAGTCGCTCCGCCCGCACCTCTTGTCGTACATGCGGAGCCGGAGCCTGAAAATGCGGAGAGCGAAAGTCATGAATCGGAAACTGAAAGCCCGGAAGAGGAAGAGTCACCGGCAGATACAGAAGAACCGTCACACAGACACCTCTCGAAGATTGTGATAATAGCTGTCTGGGTGGCTAGTGTTATTGCCGCCTTCTTCGCCGGTTATTATATAGCGAAGGCTACGAACTCCGTGCTTCCAGTCAATAAGACTCAGGTGGAAAAGCCGGCGAAGCCTGCGGCTAAAAGCAGTATTAAAGTGCAGAGGGACACTCATACCCCAAAAGCTGCGCCGCAGGCAGGCAATGTAAAGCCGGCGGCAGAAAATCCGAAACCGGCTGAGAAGGCCAAACCTGAAATGCCTGTATTGAGAGGGGACAAATATATGATATGCGGTCTGAAAGAGGTGCATGTTCTGCAGAGGGGCGAGGACATTACGCATCTTGCCAAGCAGATATATGGTTCTAAGGATTGCGCCAAGTATATCATCCGTTACTCCAATATTCAGGATCCTGACCTTATACACGTCGGCACGAAGATCAAGCTCCCTATTTTGGTGGAAATCAAGTAGAAAGACAATATAAATGTACAATAGATATTACGAGATATATGTATACGTGGTTTGAATGCAAGATTAAATACGAGAAAGAAATAGGCGAGGGAAAGACGGCGAAGCAGTCGGAAGTTTACCTTGTGGATGCCCTCAATTTTACTGAAGCCGAGAAGAGGATTATAAAGGAAATGAAGCCTTTTATAAACGGCGAGTTCGAGGTAGTTGACATAAAACGCGCCAAGTTTGCCGAGATGTTCGAATCAAGCAGCGAGAGTGCCGACAAGTGGTACCAGTGCAAGATAGCCATTACTACCCTCGATGAGAAGAAAGGCGTTGAGAAGCAGGTGGCACAGGTTATTATGGTCAATGCCGCGGATCTCAGAGACGCCGTAAAGCGTCTGGACGACGGAATGAAGCAGTCTATTTCCGATTATAGTATCACTTCTGTTTCCGAGACTAAAATCATGGATGTGTATCATTATGAGGAGATGCAGCCTGAGGGATATGCTAAAGCAGGGGAGAATCAGCAATGACAAACATTAAAGAATCTCTCGCTTTTCTAAAGACTACTCTTCCGGACTATGTCCATTTGGTAGCGGTATCAAAGTTTCATCCCGTAGAAGCCGTTCAGGAGGCGTACGATTGCGGGCAGAGAATATTCGGAGAGAACCGCCCTCAGGAAATGTCCATGAAGCATCCTCTTTTGCCGCAGGATATCAAGTGGCACATGATAGGCCATCTGCAGACCAATAAGGTGAAGCAGATAGTGCCTTATGTCTCCATGATCGAATCGGTGGACAGCCTGAAGCTTCTCACAGAGATCAATAAACAGGCGGAAAAGATAGACAGGCAGATCAGAGTTCTGCTGGAGCTGCATGTGGCGAAAGAGGAAACTAAGACCGGCTTCTCTCCGGAAGAATGCAGACAGCTGATAGGAGACGGAGTGCTGGAATCTATGAAGCATGTAAAGGTCTGCGGACTGATGTGCATGGCCACTAACACGGACGACGAAACGCGAGTGCACAGTGACTTTGCAGAGGCCAATAACTTCTTCTCCGAGATAAAGGATCAATACTTCGCGCATGACGAGAGCTTCTGCTATCGCTCCTGGGGCATGACTCACGATTACAAGATAGCAATAGAGGAAGGGGCAAATATTGTAAGGATAGGTACTCTTATTTTCGGCGAGAGGAACTATGGAGGCAATGGACAATAGTGAGATTTTAAAGAAATACTTTCCTGAGATCACCGACAGGCAGTTGGCTCAGTTCCATAGCATCGAAAGTGTCTATCCGGAGTGGAACGACAAGATTAATGTCATCTCTCGTAAGGATATAGGTAATCTTTTCGTCCATCATATCCTCCACAGTCTGGCAATTGCAATGGCTGCCGGGTTCAAGGCCGGAATGTCCGTGCTGGATATCGGAACTGGGGGCGGTTTCCCGGGCATTCCTTTGGCGATCATGTTCCCTTCTGTCAATTTTACCCTTATCGACAGCATCGGCAAGAAGCTCCGGATAGTGGAAGCTGCAAAGGAGGCCGCCGGGCTGGAGAATGTGATCATAAAGCACGAGAACGCCATTGAGGAAAAGGGAAAATACAATTTTATTGTCTCGAGGGCTGTTATGAAAGCGGACGAGATGATAAAGATAGCGCTTAAGAACATCTCCCGCGAAAAGGTGGACGGCGTGCGCAATTGTTTCATCTTCTTGAAGGGCGGCGACATTTCCGAAGAGATCAAACTGCTGGACGATCTGAAGCATAAGGACAGACGCCTGAAGAATTGCTCGGTCTGGACGGGCAGGGTGGATGAATATTTCAGCGAGGATTATTTCAAGGAGAAGTACATTATAAAGGTGTTGTTCTGATGATAAACATACAGAGATTTGTGGTGAACCTGATCGCTGAGAACTGCTACATTGTTTCAGACGAGACCAACGAAGCGGTGATGATAGATTGCGGCGCCTATTCTCAGGATGAGGAACAAGAAATATCCCGGTATATCAGTGACAACGCGCTTACTCTCAGACATCTCATTTGTACCCACGCCCATTTCGACCACATCCTCGGAGATATGTTTGTGTATGGGCATTTCCATCTGAACCCCATGCTGCATCCGGCAGATATGTGGCTTTATGACAATGTTGAGCTTCAGATACGCAATTTCCTGCATAAAGAAATACGCATATCTATGCCGGATGTCGGTGCTTACATATATTATGGTGACGTCATCTCTTTCGGGCATCATCACCTCAAGGCTATTGCTACGCCTGGTCATACGCCGGGCGGACTTTCTTTCTACTGCAAGGAGGAATCCCTGCTGTTTAGCGGTGACAGTTTGTTCTCTCACAGCATAGGGCGCACCGATTTCCCCTACGGCGACGAGGACGCTCTGATCCGAAGCTTGAAGGAGAACGTCATGACTCTCCCGAACGAGACGGTAATCCTGCCCGGCCATGGCGGCCCTACTACAGTCAGGGAGGAAAAGGCTATGAATCCTTTCCTCCAATAGACATTCTAAAACACTGAAGCCATAAAAACGCTTAAGAATATATTATGTGTGGCGTTTGCCGTTTTCGTATGCGGCTTCATATTAATCTGCGTATTGGCGAGAGTACCGCAGATTCAGAGCTATGTCTCTGAGCAGGTCTCAGCGGCGCTCTCGTCCAAATTCGGCACCAGAGTAAGTATCCGCCGTATCGAGCCCGGCCTTTTTAATACCCTGATTCTGGAGGATGTTACTATTAAAGACCAGCAGAGCAGAGATTTGCTTCGTTCCGGGCGCATTGCGGTGAAGCTCAAACTGCGGTCCGTGCTGTCTCCGCCTCTTGTCATACGTACCGTCGAGCTTTATCATGCCGATATCAATCTGATAAAGCAGGACAAGGGTTCTCCCTACAACTTCCAGTTTATCATCGATTCTTTGCAGAGCGGGAAGAAGCAGGGCGGAGAGACGCAGCTCAAGCTCAAGTCCATCATTCTGAATTCGTGCAGAGTCTCGCACAATATTCTGACGGCTCCGCATAAGAGAACCTTCGATTTCAATCACGCTTACTTCAGGGATATTTACGCCAGCGCCGGCCTGCGCATAGCAGGCAATGACCGGATTTCCTTCAAGCTCCGCGATCTTTCCCTGCGCGAGAGGAGCGGACTTGCAATAGACCACGCATTTCTATATGGCGCTGTCGACAATCGGGGCGTGACTATCCCCAAGTTCCGCCTCAGCCTGCCAGAGAGCGAGATCAGCGCCAATGATATAAGAATATATCATACTCCTAAAGGTGCGCCGCAACTGGATGCACGCATACTCCCGTCCACCATCTCTATCGCCGACATCCACCCGCTGGTGTCGTTCCGTTTGCCCGACGAGCAGTTCCTGTTTCGCGCAGACATCAGAAGCCGGGGCGGCACGATCAGAGCAAAGAATATCCGCGTTACCACAAAGAACAAAGGGCTCTCTTTGTCGGCGGAAGCCTCATATCGCAACAAGGACGCATTCACCGCGCGTATTGACCGCCTTCGCATCTCCGGTCAGGCTCTTGCCGCAGGCCTAGACTATCTGCCTGCCTCGGCAAAGCAAAGCCTCGCTCTGCAAAATCTGAATTACCTCGATTACTCCGGCTTCATCCGCTCGTCCGGCCGGATAGAAAGCAAAGGAAAGATTGACACTAACCTCGGCAAGATCGCCTACGATGTGTGCAAGGAGACTTCAGACAATCTTATCGCCGCGCTTGAGGTCAGGCACTTCTTGCTCTCCCGCCTGCTGAACACGAAGCTGCCGATAGGCGAGATGGACTGCCGCCTGAACTTCAGTGGCATTCCTAAGGATCACTTCCTCTCGGAGATAAATATAGACCGCCTTACATATAATGGTAACGTCGTGTCGCCCGTCACTGCCTCGGTAAAGCGGAGCGGCGCCGACTGGCATATCGATATGAACTCGGACGTGGAGAATGCGCGGGCTAAGGTCACGCTATCCGCCACCAATCCCCTGACGGATAATGGCAAATACAAGCTTTCGGCTATTGTCAAGGATCTCAATATCGATAAGCTCGGCCTTAGCGACAGGTTGAAGGGCAAGGGCCTATCGGGCGCGGTAGATGTCGCAGCCTACGGCAAGCTCTCCTCGCCCCATACCCTCACCATACGGTCGCATGACGCGCGCATCTATTCCTCCGATACCACCACGGTTATCGGTTCGGTAGCTGCCGACTATAAGAGAGCCGCCGACGGCACGAAAGTGATAAACGTGACCGGCGATGCGGGCGACGTGAACCTGAAAGGAAAGTATAACCTTGCGACGATACCGACGCGCATCCTGGACATCCTGAACAAGCGCGCGGTGTACCGTCCTCAGAGCGACAATGTCTTCAGCTTCCGGATGAGGATTACTGACGCGAAGCTGCTCAATCTCCTGCTGTCCGACAATTATATGCTGCGGGGCATGACAGAGGCCAATGGATTCATGGACTCCAAGCGCGGCGAAGCGCAGGTGACGCTTACCTCTCCCTATTTCGCGCGCGGCAACTTCAAGTTCGACAATGTCCGGCTGTTTGCGCGGACGAACAGCAGCGACACGCAGTTGCGTTTCCATGCCGTGCGTGAGGTCAAAGGCGCCAGAGTCAATATCGAAGCCATGGCGGACGACGTCGGCAAGGGCCTCAATGTATCGTTCCTTTGGAACAACGGCAAGGGCAGGCCCAACAGCGAGATAAGCCAGACCGTCACCTTCCAGCCGTCAACGGGCGAGGACATTGTGTCGGTCATACATCCCTCGAGCTTCTTTGCCGGCGACTCCCTGTGTCATATCACCTCTGGCACATTGCGCTACAAGAACCGCAAGGTGAGCGTCGATAATCTCAACATCAGCTCCGGCGACAATTCCCTCTCTCTCTCCGGCGGCATATCCTCTTCGCCCGACGACTCTCTCTCCGTCACGCTTCACGGCATAAGGCTGCAGAGCGTACTCGACTTTGTGGCCTTTGACGATGTGCAGTTTGACGGCGACCTGACCGGCAAGGTGTATGTCGGGGCCGTTACCGGCGAGCCCTGGCTCAAGGCTTCCATCAACAGCGACGATTTTATCTTCAATCACGCCCACATGGGCCATCTCGATCTCAGCGCTTACTGGCGCAACGAGACGAAGCACATCGATATCTTCGCCTCTATCCTTGACACACAAGGGAGCTCGACGAATATCTCGGGCTATGTCTCGCCAGCGCACAATGACATCGACTTGCATTTCCTGTCCATGGGGACGAATATCCTTTTCATCAACGACTTCTTCCCAGACGGCCTCGAGTTTAAGCAGGGCAAAGTCACGGGCGACCTGCGCCTGTTCGGCAATCTCCGCGCCATGAACCTGGAGGGTGCGGAGTGTGTGCACGACGGGCTGATAAGCGTTGATCCTCTGGGTACGGAATATACGGTGGACAATGACACGGTGCGTTTCTCGCACAATCTCATCTCGATGCCGCGGTTGCATCTCAAGGACAAGTACGGCGGCGCAGGCCTGCTCAGCGGCGCTGTGATGCACAGGGCATTGCACGATTTCTCCTACGATATCAACATCACCTCTCCCCGTTTTCTGGCTTACGATGTGCCGCGCGACGAGGCCGACGACGCTTCGTTCTGGGGCAAGGCTTTTGTCGACGGCCGGATACATGTGTTCGGCTCTCCCGGGCGCTTCGCTACGCATGCCGACGTTACCGCGCTCGGAGGCACGTCCTTCGTCTACAACGCCGAGAGCCGGATGTACGTCGGCGCTCCCGAGTTCCTGCAATACCGCGCAAGGAGAGAAGCTGCCGCCACTGACACAGCCCGCGGGTCAACGCCCGCCATCACGCAGGCGACGGACTCTTTACAGAAATCCATCAGGGGCGATATGGAACTGAACTTTAACATCGATATCTCGCCCGAGGCGGAGTTTCAGGTCATCACGGATGAGAAGGCCGGCAACGGCGCTACGGTGCATGGCACAGGCCGCGTAAACGCCTACTGGTCGAACAAGGACAACTTCCAGATGTTCGGCGCTTACAACATATCCTCCGGCTATTACAGGATGAAGATTCAGGATCTCATCGAGCGCAACTTTGCCATACAGCAGGGCGGTCGCATCACTTTCTCCGGTCAGCCGCTGGACGGCATCCTGTCCCTGAGCGCCGTCTACAGCCTGCCGTCCGTGTCGCTCTCCGGACTGACGGCCGGCAGCAACATGCGCGATGCCTCGCAGAGGGTCGATTGCATCATGAACATCACCGGGACGGCCGCCACACCCACGGTCAGCTTCGACATCGACATGCCCACGGCCAGTTCCACCCAGCGGCAGATGGTGCGCTCCATCATCGCCACGCCCGAGGACATGAATCTCCAGGCCATGTACCTCCTCTCCGTAGGCCAGTTCTACACCTACGATTACACGCCCGACGTGAGGTATCAGAGCTCCGGCCGGTCATCGGTGGCGATGAACTCGTTCCTCTCCGGGACGCTGTCGCAAAACTTTGGCAAGTTCCTCCACGAGATGGGCCTCAACAATGAGAAATGGTCCTTCGGCACGAGCGTCGCCACGGGGCAGGAGGGATGGAATGACATGGATGTAGAGGGCCTCTTCTCTGCCAAACTGCTCGGCGGGCGTCTCTTTATCGACGGCAATCTTGGCTATCGCGACCGCGCAGCCTACACCTCCAATCTCGTCGGCGACTTCACGGCGCGCTATCTGCTCAATCCCGCCGGTACCATACAGCTAAAGGCTTACAGTGAGAGCAATGACCGCTATTTCACGCGTCATTCGCTCACCACGCAGGGCGGTGGAATACTGTTCAAACGCGATTTCAACAATCTGAAGCAGCTTTTCAAACGCAAGCCGCGGCAGAAGAAAACGGCCAAGCGAACTCCCGCGAAGCGATAAGCAACCTTGCTCTCTGATCGTCGCATCTGCCAAGGCCAGCGATGGGGCAGAGACCGATTCGCTCCCTTATTCCTTATATATGTATCGGCTTAATTCATTTTGCGAATGTCCCAAATTTACTTTGCAACTATATGAAATTCAGCCTCTCCCGCCGTAGCGAAATTATAAGGGAGATAAAATAATTCTCATCCGCATGAGAATTTTTTCTCGTCCCATCAGAATTTTTTCTGATCGCATCGGACTGCCGGTCCGCTCGCATCCGAATTTACTCTTGTCCTACGAGAATAAATTCTACTGCGAGATAAATTTTTTTAGCTACGAGTAGAATGGTCGTCCACTACGAGATAAATTATTTCCTGTTTTCGTCACTTTTCCGGAGTCAAAAAGTTAATCACCTGTTAATCAGCAAATACACCTTTAGAAATTTGTGATTTTGGGTGTCCCGCGCTATCTTTGCATCATGTTTTTACGCAAAAAGC
>Ga0256405_10001798_pt1 | contig 55057 bp, 55 predicted proteins | sample RumenRJG_02DNA_FD_189096 | JGI IMG/M metagenome (GOLD analysis project Ga0256405, IMG submission 189096) | Bovine rumen microbial communities from Lethbridge, Alberta, Canada - RJG_02 | ecosystem: Host-associated > Mammals > Digestive system > Stomach > Rumen | place: Canada: Alberta... | reverse complement strand
TTATATAACGTATCTATTATAGTACATAAAAAGAAAGAATGCCAGCGTTAACTAGCATTCTTATGCGATTTTTAGCCTTTTAAACTTTTTTCAAAATTGCATCGTATCTAGATTGTTCCAATTTGAGAAAGGCAGATCACAATGATCTGCCTTTTCTTTTGACTATTAAAGAAGATACCTTATCTTTTTAGAAGGTATAGCGTGCACCTATGGTAAACTCAGTACCTCTATCTAACTTACTATCTGAGTTTGCATCAAACTCAATTTCTGCCCAAGCCTTAAAGTTAGCATTAGCAGTGTATTTAACTTGCAAAGGAACTTTTCTTAAAGTTTGATCTTTTCTTTGATCCTTAAAGAAAGAGTTTTTGGTATTTTGATAGTTGTAGGCAGCATATACACCAATTCCATTATCAAAGCCATAACCACCGATGAACTCAGCACCTTTTCTCTTAAGCTCGGTATTCTTATTAGCAAGTTGCAAGTAGTCAAATTTTACTTTCTGTCCATAATATAAAGCAGATAGGTAAAGACCATTAGCAGCAGATCCCCATGCAATAGAAGCTGCGCTATTGCGAGCATTCTTTAAAGAATTAACATATTCAGTGCCATCAGCCTTTTGATATCTATCATTTTGACCTTCTAAGTAGTTATAACCTACTTTAAAAGATAGAGGACCAAAGACAACATTATCAAAGGTATAACCTAAAGCACCTGAATAGCCACTATTTAAATCATATTTTTTACCAAATACGCTTTGATTATCAGCTGCGATTTGAGCACCTATTGATAAGAACACACCATATGTATTTATGTCATAGCGGATAATACCAGTTCGACGATCACCATTTAAGCCAGTATCATTTTGAATATCTAAAGTTTCATATTGATCTGTAGCTGAGGTTACAGAACGAGTAGCATCAAAAGTTTTACCAGCTATTACACGTCCAAAATTACCAAAATCAACACCAACATATTGTTCACGAGATTTAATGTTATCACCTACATTTCTTTGGTGACCATCAGCTAAATCCCATTCTGTAAAGGCAAGAACTGAGATGTAATCATTAAGTTTAGTAGAACCTGCTAAATTTAAACGAGCAGAGTTTACAAGAGAGCTATCATGATCAGCTGCTTTATTTAGCTGACCATTAAAGAAAACTGATTGAACACGACCGCCTACAGCTAAAGTGGTACCATCTTTATCATATACAGTTGCGGCAATTGATGAGTTTGTAAATAAAGTTACTGATACAACAGCTAATGCTAAAAGTGACTTTTTCATAAATATCCTTCCAAATTTTTCTAATTAAGTGATTATTTAAATTTCAGCAAGCTTTCTGTTTACTGAAGATGTGTTCATTAAACACCTTTACTTAAAAATAGTCTAATACTAATTTTTAATAGGTAGTTATAGTAATTAACTATAAAAAGATTAGGCAAAAGAGGAAAAAATTACGCTTAAGATCTCATTTTTAAGGCGTAATTTTGTACAATAAGCAACGTTTAAAACTTGTAGGAAAAGTGTTAAAAACTGTGGGAAAAAGTTTGGAAAAAATTTGGTCTAAATATAACTAAATTTTATGCTGTTGATAACTTGCCATTTTTCCACAATAAACAAATTCAAAACTACAACTTTTAAAAAGAAAAATTTTTTAATAATTTATTGAAATATAAAAAGAAAATTCAAAAACAACAGTTTTTGCGTTACTAATAATAACAATAATAAAGAAATATATATTAATAGATTAATAGATCTTTATTAATAATTAACTTTTCAATTTCGGTGGAAAAGTTTGAAACTCAGTTTATAAAAGATCACGATCTTTAAATCTTGATCTGAGGTTTTAATAAAAAATGAATAACTCACGAAATTTTGATGTCATCGTTATTGGTGCAGGTCACGCTGGTATTGAAGCTGCTGCGGCTTCTGCTCGTATGAAATGCAAGACCCTACTTTTAACTCATAATTTAGAGACTGTAGGCGAGATGTCTTGTAATCCAGCTTTCGGCGGTATTGGTAAAGGACATCTAATTAAAGAAATTGATGCTATGGGCGGTGTATGTCCTGGTGCTATTGATCAAGCAGGTATTCAGTTTAGAACCTTAAACTCATCTAAAGGTCCAGCTGTTCGTGCAACTCGTGCCCAAACTGATAGACACCTATATAAAGAGGTGATGAGAAAGACCTTATGGAACTATGAGTATTTAACTATTTTCCAGCAACCTGCAACCGAGATCATCTATAAAGATGGCTGTATTTGTGGTGTAAAGACAGCTGCTAACTTTGATTTTTACTGCAAAGCTGTAATTATCTGCGCAGGTACCTTCTTAAATGGTTTAATTCATATTGGTCTTGAGCACTACTCTGGCGGTCGTGCAGGTGATCCTGCATCTATTAAGCTTGCTGAAAACTTAAAAGAATTAGGTTTAAAGGTAGGTCGTTTAAAGACCGGAACTCCTGCTAGAATTCTAGCAAGCTCTATTGATTACTCTAAGATGACAAGACAAGAGCCAGAGTATCCACAGCCAGCTTTCTCATTTTTAAATGAAGAGAAGATCCATCCAACTCAAGTACCTTGCTGGATCACTTCAACTAATGAAAAGACTCATGACATCATTCGAGGTGGTTTAGACAGAAGTCCTTTATATTCAGGTATTATTCATTCAGTTGGTCCTCGTTACTGCCCTTCTATTGAAGATAAGATTGTGCGTTATCCTGATAGACCTTCTCATCATGTATTTATTGAGCCTGAAGGATTAACCTCACCTTTAGTTTATCCAAATGGTATTTCTACATCATTACCATTTGATGTGCAGGAGAACTTTATTCACTCAATCGTTGGTTTAGAAAATGCTGTAATTGCACGTCCTGGCTATGCTATTGAGTATGATTTCTATGATCCTCGTGAACTTTCTGTATCTATGCAGTCTAAGAAAGTACCAGGTTTATTCTTAGCAGGACAAATTAACGGTACCACTGGTTATGAAGAGGCTGCAGCTCAAGGCTTACTAGCAGGTATTAACGCTGGTCTTTATATTAAAGGTCAAAAGCCTTGGTTCCCAAGACGTGATGAGGCTTATGTAGGTGTGCTAATGGATGATCTATGTACCTTAGGTACTAAAGAGCCTTACCGTATGTTTACATCTCGTGCTGAGTACCGCTTAATTCTTCGTGAGGATAATGCTGATATTCGTTTAACTCCTAAGGCAAGAGAATTAGGTATTATCTCTGATGAGCGTTGGAAGCAATTTGAAGATAAACAAAATCAAATTGAAAAAGAAAAAGCTCGTCTTCGTGAGACAAGCGTAAAGCCATCTTCAGATATGGGTAAAGGTATTAACACTATTTTAAAAGCTAACCTATCTCAAGAACAGACTTTAGAAGAGATCTTACGTCGTCCTGAAGTTAAACTTCCAAACTTAGTAGAAGCTGCTAAACTTGAACCTATTGCTAAGAAAGAACAAGCAATTGAGCAAGTTGAAATTCAGGTAAAATATCAAGGTTATCTACAAAGAGAGCTTGAAGATATTAAGAAAAAGCGTGTAAACGAGCAAACTTTATTACCTCTAAACTTTGATTATAAAGAGATCTCTGCTTTATCTAATGAGGTTGCTCAAAAGCTTAATGAGTACAAGCCTGAAACTATCGGTATGGCATCAAGAATTTCTGGTGTAACTCCTGCTGCGATTTCAATTTTACTTGTTCATCTAAAAAAGATGAATTTACTTGGAAAGAACTAATATGCATAAACAAACTACTAGCGCTGAGAAGAGCTCGATTTTAGCTTTAATCAAAGATTTAATGTCTAAAACAGAAGTTGTTTATACTGAAGAACAATTAGACAAATTAGCAACTTTAGTTTGTCTTTTAAGTCAATGGAATAATGCTTTAAATTTAACTGCCATTCGCGATCCAAAGCAGATGGTAGTAAAGCATATTTTAGATAGCGCTGTAGTTTCACCTTTAATTCAAAATAAAGGAAATAATATTGCAGATGTGGGAACAGGTGCAGGTTTTCCAGGTCTAGTTCTTGCTATACTAAATCCACAAATACATTTTACTTTAATTGATTCTATAGCTAAGAAATTGTCTTTTGTAAGAACAGCTATGGTTTCATTAAAATTACAAAACGTAACTATCATCAATGATCGCTGCGAAAACATCAAACCTGAAAATAAGTTTGATTGTATTTTAAGTAGGGCCTTTGCACCTTTATCTAAAATTGTTGAATGGTGCCAAGATCTAATTGCAGCAAATGGTGAATTCATCTGTATGAAGGCAAATCTTGAAGAAGATGAATTAAGATCTTTACAAGATTTTGCAAAAATAGAAGAAACAATTGAATTAAAAGTACCTTCATTAGATGAAAAAAGACAAGCAGTGATCTTGAAGTTACATACTACTTTATAGGATTTTTAAAGTGACAAAAGTAATTGCAATTGCCAATCAAAAAGGTGGTGTTGGCAAGACAACTACCTGCGTAAATTTAGCTGCCTCTCTTGCAGCTATGCAAAAGAAGATTTTAGTTGTAGATTGCGACCCTCAAGGTAACGCAACTATGGCTTCAGGTGTTTTAAAGTTTGGTCTTGAAAAATCAATTACCAACGTTTTAATCGATGGTTTAGATATAAAAGAAGCTGTTGTTACCGAAACTGAAGGTGGTTTTCATCTAATTCCTTCAAATGAAGATTTAACTGCAGCTGAAGTTAATTTATTAGATAAATTTGGTCGTGAAAACTTTTTAAATAAGGCTTTAAATACCATTAAAGACAATTACGACTTTGTATTTATTGATTGTCCTCCATCTTTAAATATTCTTACAGTTAATGCTCTATGTGCAGCAGACTCAATCTTAGTTCCTCTACAGTGTGAGTACTTTGCACTAGAAGGTTTAACCTTGTTAATTGAGACTGTTGATCAGTTAGCATCTGCTGTAAACTCAAAATTAAAGATTGAAGGTATCTTGCGTACTATGTTTGATAATCGTAATCGCTTATCAACTGACGTATCAGAAGAACTTAAAAAGAATTTTGGTGACTTAGTCTACGAGACTATTATTCCTAGAAATGTAAGATTAGCTGAGGCCCCAAGTTATGGTAAGCCTGCTATGTATTACGATAAATCATCAGTTGGCTCAAAAGCTTATTTAGCACTAGCAGCTGAAATTATTTCAAAGGCTAACAAATAGGATTTTTAAATGGCAGGATTAGGTCGTGGTTTAGGATCTTTACTTGGTGAACAAAAGAAGATCCAAGAAGAGCGTAAAAAGGAGTCTGTAGTACAGACTACTGCTCCTGTTGAAGAACAAGCTCAAGTTGCAGAGCCTAAAGTAGAGATTATTGCTCCTGAAAATTCAGTTGTAGAACTTCCAACTGCGCAATTAAGAGCATCAATTTATCAGCCAAGACAGAATTTTGATGAAGATAGCTTAAAAGAGTTGTCATTATCTATTCAAGAGCATGGTCTTTTAGAGCCTTTATTAGTTAAAAAAGCTGAAGATGGATTTTATGAGATCATTTGCGGTGAAAGACGTTATAGAGCTTGTAAGCTAGCTTCTTTAGAGAAGATCCCTTGCTTAATTCGTGATGATCTTGAAGTAAACAGCTATGCTGTGGCTTTAATTGAAAATATTCAACGTGAGGATTTAAATCCTGTTGAATTAGCTAAAGCTTTTGCTTTAATGATTGATGAATGTAATTTAAGCCAAGAAGAGCTTGCTAAGACTTTAGGTAAATCTAGATCATCTGTTACTAATATTTTAAGAATTAACAATCTTCAAGAAGATGTTAAAAATATGGTGGCAGCAGGTCAATTAGATTTAGGTCATGCTAAGGTTTTATTAGCGCTTGAAGATGGAGAAGTTCAGTTAAAGGCTGCCTTATATGTAATTAAGAAGTCTTTATCTGTAAGACAGACTGAAGCTTTAGTTAAAGATATTAAAGAAAACGGCACTGATTCTTTTGAAAAGAAAGAAAAGGTAAGCTATAACAATGAAAACTTTAATAACTGGGAAAAAGACTTAAGCTCAAAGCTCTCTGGCGTTAAAGTTAAATTTAAAGCTGTAAGCGATGATAAAGGCAAGGTTACCTTGTCATACTCTTCTAAGGAAGAATTAGAAGAGATCTTAAAGTGCTTCTCATTAGAGAGTTAAACAAAATGTATATAGACAAAAAGAGCCTTTCTAGATACATAATTCTTTTTGTTCTATATACATCTATCCTTCTTGTATACACCTTTTTTACTACTCAAAATTACTTATTAAATATTATTTCATTTGTGAATGGAAGTGGTATTTTTTTTATAATTTCTCTAGTATATTTCTATCTAGCTAATCGGCATAAAAACTCTAAAATGTTAACCTCTGGATATGTAATATATGAGGTTATTTATGCCTTTTTCCTAAAATTTTTACTACTAATTTTGTTGTTTTTGATCTCCTTCAAACTCTTTAACTTGAATGACAAAATTGTAATTATTTCATTTGTAATTTTTGTATTTTCACGTATATTCATATACTTAGTAGATTGTATATACGGAAAAAATTCTCACTTAAAAGAACAAAATTAAAGATTTTGTTTTTGACAATGTGACGTAATAGTCGTATTTTGCTTCTGATAGGTGATTGGTTTACAAAAGTAAAATTTTGTAGCTTTATTTAAAAACTAAGGTGTGAATTCTATGTCAGAGAGTAATTCTCAAGAGTACATTTCCCATCACTTACATTTTTTACAAGTCGATCTTCGTGATTTATCAATTGTAGATAGTGTTAAACCTGTGAATGCAGAAGAATTTAATGCTTGTCTTGTTAATAATTCACAAGAGCACTGCGTTAAAACAGTGGCTGTTGAAAAATGTAAGCTGACTGATTTAGGAAGTGGATCTTGCTACGCTGCCTTACCTGAAAATCACGAGTCAAAAATTGTAAATCCTTATACATTAAATCTAGATTCTCTAGGTTTAACTGTAATCTTAGGTTTCCTATTTTTAATTCTATTTAAATATGCATCAAAGAAGACTACTAGTGGCGTTCCTTCAAAGCTACAGTGTTTTGTTGAGATGATATTTACATTTGTTCAGGATACTGTTTCATCAATCTTCAAACGCAAGAGTAAGTTAATTGCTCCTCTTTCATTAACTGTATTCATGTGGGTATTCTTCATGAACTTAATGGATCTATTGCCAATTGATTTACTTCCTGAGATTGCAAAGCACATCGGTGTTCCATATATGAGAGTTGTTCCATCAGCTGATGTGAACATCACTTTATCTATGGCATTTTGTGTGTTCTTACTTATCTTTGCCTTCTCATTTAAGAATATTGGTGTTTTAGGCTTTGTTAAGAGTTTAACTTTACATCCATTTAATCATTGGGCATTTATGCCTGTGAACTTGCTACTTGAAGGTGTTTCCTTACTATCTAAGCCAATTTCATTAGGCTTACGTCTTTTTGGAAACATGTATGCAGGCGAAATGATTTTCATTCTGATTGCGCTTCTACCTTTATGGTGGATCCAATGGGTTTTAAATGTGCCTTGGGCTCTATTCCATATTTTGATTGTGACCTTACAGGCATTCATTTTCATGGTACTAACCATTGTTTATCTATCAATGGCTAGTGAAGAAGACTAGTTTTTTTTAAGTGTTATTACAGGAGATATAAAATGGAATTAATATACCTTGCTGCAGGTCTTATGATGGGCTTAGCTGCTATCGGTGCTGCTATCGGTATTGGTATCTTAGGTGGTAAGTTCCTAGAGGGTTCAGCAAGACAGCCTGATTTATTACCTCTATTACGTACCCAGTTCTTCATCGTTATGGGTCTAGTTGATGCTATTCCTATGATCGGTGTTGGTTTAGGTATGTACTTAATGTTTGCTGTTGCAGGTTAATAGACAACAGTTCAAACTAATTTAGAGGTATCTAGATTGGAAATTAATGCAACATTTGTAGGTCAAGCAGTTGCTTTCCTAATCTTTGCTGTGCTTTGCATGAAATATGTATGGCCTCCATTGATGAATGCTCTTGAAAAGAGACAAAAGGAAATTGCTGACGGCTTAACCGCAGCTGAAAAAGCTAAAAAGAGCTTAGAACTAGCTAACGAAAATGCAGCTCAAACTGTTCGTGATGCTAAGGCTCAAGCTCAGAAGATCATTGAAGAAGCAAACAAAACTAGATCTCAAATTATCGATAAGGCTTCAGAAGAGGCCCAAGCTGAGCGTAAAAAGATCCTTAATTTAGCTAAGAGTGAAATCGAAGCTGAAAAGAATAAAGCTCGCGAAGATTTAAGATCTGAGGTTATTTCTTTAGCTGTTGCTGGCGCTGAGAAGATCATCGATCAGAAAATTGATGAGAAAACAGATTCAGCTATGCTTAAGAAAATTACCGATTTGCTTTAGTTAAAGAGGTATCGTAATGGCTGAAAATTTGACTGTTGCAAGACCTTATGCTCAAGCTGCTTTTGATGTAGCACTTGAGGCCAACAATTTAGATGGATGGCAGAATCTACTTGAGGCTATGTCTATTGCATGTAAGGATCAATACTTCATGGATAGCCTAAAGTTAGCTCCTAATCCTCAAATTGCAGCTGACAGTCTAATTTCGTTGTTAAAAGACCTTGTAGATGAAGGTGGTAAAAACTTCATTAAAGTGATTGGTGAAAACAATCGTTTTGAAGTTATCCCTGAGATCTTCGAAGAATTTGTCAGATTGAGAGATAAGCACGATAAGTGCTTAGAATGCACTCTTATTTCTGCACGAGCTTTTTCTGATAGCGAAATAGAATCACTTAAGGATAAGCTAGCTAAAAAATACGATGCTAAGGTTGTTATTTCTTCAAAGATTGATAAAACCTTAATTGGTGGTGCAATCTTAAAGATTGGCGATAAGGTAATCGATGCTAGTGTCAAGACAAGCTTAACTAACTTGTCTACAACCCTCAGATAAAAAAGAGGACAAATAATGCAACTTAATTCAACTGAAATTGCTGATTTAATTAAACAAAGAATTCAGCAATTTAAGGTTGTGACAGAAGAGCGTGACGAAGGTATTATCGTTTCAGTTAACGATGGTATTGTCAGAATTCACGGTCTGTCCAACGTTATGCAGGGTGAGATGCTGGAGTTTGGTAATGATCTATATGGTCTAGCACTAAACTTAGAGCGTGACTCTGTAGGTGCTATTGTTTTAGGACCTTATGATAAATTATCAGAAGGTATGAAAGTACATAGCACTGGTCGTATTCTAGAAGTACCAGTTGGCAATTCACTATTAGGTAGAGTTGTTAATGCTCTAGGTGCTCCTATTGATGGTAAAGGCCCTGTAGATTGCAAGGATTACTATCCTGTTGAGAAGATTGCTCCAGGTGTTATTGCCCGTGAAGGTGTTAAGCAGCCTATTCAAACAGGTTATAAGGCTGTTGACTCAATGGTACCTATCGGACGTGGTCAGCGTGAGTTAATCATTGGTGACCGTCAGACTGGTAAGACTGCTTTAGCAATCGATACAATCATCAACCAGGTTAAATATGGTGTTCGTTGTATCTACGTTGCAATCGGCCAGAAGGCTTCAACTATTGCTTCAGTTGTAAGAAAGTTAGATGAAGAAGGTGCTCTACAAAATACTATCGTGGTAGTTGCATCAGCATCTGATACTGCCGCTTTACAATACATTGCTCCATACGCAGGTTGTGCTATGGGCGAGTACTTCATGGATCAAGGTGAAGATGCCTTAATCATCTATGATGACTTATCAAAGCATGCTGTAGCATATCGTCAGATTTCTCTATTACTACGTCGTCCTCCAGGGCGTGAGGCTTTCCCAGGTGACGTATTCTACTTACATTCACGTCTTTTAGAGCGTGCTTCACGTGTTAACGCTGAGTACCTAGAAGAAAAGAGTGGTGGTAAGGTTGTAGGTAAGACTGGATCATTAACTGCATTGCCAATTATTGAAACACAAGCAGGTGACGTTTCTGCGTTTATTCCTACTAACGTAATTTCAATTACCGATGGTCAGATCTTCTTAACTACAAGCTTATTTAACTCTGGTGTAAGACCTGCTGTTGATCCTGGTATTTCAGTATCTCGTGTAGGTGGTTCTGCTCAGACTAAGATCATTAAGAAACTATCAGGTGGTATTCGTACAGCTCTAGCTCAGTACCGCGAATTAGCAGCTTTCGCTCAGTTTTCATCAGATCTTGATGATGCAACTCGTAAGCAGCTAAATCATGGTCAAAAAGTAACTGAGCTGATGAAGCAAAACCAGTACTCACCTTTATCTGTTGCTGAGATGGCTTTATCTATCTTCGCTGCTGAAAGAGGTTTCTTAGAGGATGTTGAACTAAATAAGGTTTTGGACTTTGAAAAAGCTTTATTAGAGTTTGCTCATTCTAAGTACGATCAATTGATTAAGGATATTGATGCAAATCCTGACTATAACGACGAAATCGTTGCTAAGTTAGGTGAAGTTGTAAAAGACTTTAAGGCATCACAGACTTACTAGGAGCTCTTAAATGGCAGGTGCAAAGGAAATACGTACTAAGATTGCTTCTGTGCAAAACACACAGAAGATCACTAGTGCGATGCAAATGGTTGCCGCCTCTAAGATGCGTAGGGCTCAAGAAAAAATGAGCCAGTCTCGTCCTTATTCACAAGGTTTACGCGACATTATTAATCATATTGCTTCAAGTCACAGTGAGTTCCGCCATCCATTTATGGAAAAGCGTGAAGTTAAGAATGTAGGCTTTATCGTGATTGCAACAGATAGAGGTCTATGTGGTGGCTTGAACATTAACTTGTTTAGAAAAGTATTGCAGAAAATGCAAGAATTTGAAAAACAAGGTATTGGTGTAAAGGTAGTTTTATTAGGCTCAAAAGCTGCAGGCTACTTTAATCACAGCAATATTGATGTAATGGCTTCTCACTCAGGTTTTGGTGATGATCCTAAGCCTGAAAAGCTAGTTGGCGCTATCAAGGTTATGACAGATGCATTTTTAAATGGCGAGCTTGATGAAATTTATCTCTCTTGCAACGTCTTTAAAAATACTATGGTTCAAATTCCTAATGTATCTCAGCTTCTACCTCTTGAACAAGATCAAGAAGCTGCAAAACATCATTGGGATTACTTATACGAACCAGAGCCTGAGGCCATCTTAAAAGTTGTGTTAGACCGTTATGTAGTACAAATGGTATATCAAGCTGTGCTAGAGAACTTAGCTTCAGAACAAGCTGCTCGTATGGTTGCAATGAAAGCTGCAACTGATAATGCAGAAGCTTTAGTAAATGATTTACAGCTTGAATATAACAAGGCAAGACAGGCCGGTATTACGATGGAATTAAACGACATCGTATCTGGTGCATCAGCGGTTTAAATAGATAAGAGGAAATAAAATGGCTGAAACTTCAAATCGTGCTGGTGAGAAAGGTACTATCGTACAGATCATCGGCGCTGTGGTTGACGTTGAATTCCCTGAAGGACATATTCCTGAGCTTTATGACGCTCTTGAGGTTAAAGGCGATGGTAAGAATCGTCAAGATCTAGTTCTTGAGGTACAGCAGCAAATTGGTGGTGGTGTAGTACGTTGCATTGCCATGGGTTCATCAGATGGTCTATGCAGAGGCTTAGAGGCTGTTAACACAGGTGACGGTGTTAAGGTTCCTGTAGGTCGTGAGACTTTAGGACGTATTATGAACGTTCTAGGTCAGCCTGTAGACGAAAGAGGTCCTATTGGTGAGAAGGAGAAGTGGGTTATTCACCGTGCTGCTCCTACTTATGCTGAGCAATCATCAACTACCGAAATTTTGGAAACTGGTATTAAGGTTATGGATCTAATCTGCCCATTTGCTAAAGGTGGTAAGGTTGGTCTATTCGGTGGTGCAGGTGTTGGTAAGACCGTTAACATGATGGAGCTTATTAACAACATCGCTAAAGCCCACTCTGGTTTATCAGTGTTTACTGGTGTAGGTGAGCGTACCCGTGAGGGTAATGACTTCTACCATGAGATGCAAGAGTCAAAGGTTATTGATAAGGTATCAATGGTTTATGGTCAGATGAACGAGCCACCAGGAAACCGCCTACGTGTTGCTCTAACAGGTCTTACTGTTGCTGAGAAGTTCCGTGATGAAGGTCTAGACGTATTGTTATTCATCGATAACATTTACCGTTACACCTTAGCAGGTACTGAGGTATCAGCTCTATTAGGTCGTATGCCATCAGCCGTAGGTTATCAGCCTACACTAGCTGAGGAAATGGGTGTACTACAAGAGCGTATTACTTCAACTAAGAAAGGTTCTATTACTTCAGTTCAGGCTGTTTACGTTCCTGCTGATGACTTAACCGATCCTAGCCCTGCAACTACTTTCGCTCACTTAGATGCAACTATCGTGTTATCACGTCAAATTGCATCTTTAGGTATTTACCCAGCTGTTGATCCTCTAGCTTCAACTTCACGTCAGCTAGATCCATATGTTGTAGGTAAAGAGCACTATGAAGTAGCTCGTGGTGTTCAGACCGTGTTACAGCGTTATAAGGAATTAAAGGACATTATCGCAATTCTAGGTATGGATGAGTTATCTGAAGAAGATAAGCTTGTTGTAGCTAGAGCCCGTAAGGTTGAGCGTTTCTTATCTCAGCCTTTCTCAGTTGCTGAAGTGTTCACTGGTTCTCCTGGTAAGTACGTACCACTAAAAGAGACTATCCGCGGATTCAAGGGTATTATCAATGGTGATTACGATAATCTACCAGAGCAGGCATTCTACATGGTTGGTACAATCGACGAAGCTGTAGAAAAAGCTAAGAACTTATAATAAGGGGTGGTAAATGGATACTATATCATTCCATCTAGACGTAATTAGTGGTGTCGGTAAGCTATATTCAGGATCTGTAAAGTCTGTTCGAGTTACAGGTTCTGAAGGTGAACTTGGTATCCGCTATGGTCATACTCCTTTATTAACTACCATTAAAACTGGTATGGTAAGTTTGATTGATTCTAATGATAAAGAAGATCAAATTTATCTAGCAGGTGGTGTGTTAGAAGTTCAGCCAGATACTGTTACTATTCTAGCTGATACTGCTTTACGTGCTGATGACATTGATGAAGCTCAAGCACAAGAAGCTATCAAGGCTGCTAAACAGGTGCTAGAAAATCATGGTAGTGGTGATTCTGACTATGCTCATGCGCTATCACGTCTTGCTGATGCTATGGCACGTATGAAGGTTGTAGAGATTGCTCGAAACCGTCGTCACTAGTTGTAGTAATTAGCAAAAGAAGAGGGGCTAGCTTAAAACTAGCCTCTTTTGTTTTTAGAATAATAATTGACTCTTTCGATATAAGCAGTATTTAGCTTGTCCTGCACTTTGTTCTTTGATGATCTCAAAACCAGGTACTACTTGATTAGAACCATTTCTCATCTCTACATAAATTAAAGAATTGTCAGAAATTAAGTTTCTTTTTAGAAGTAAACTTAAACAATCTTTGTAGATATCTAGTTTATAAGGTGGATCTAAAAAGACTAAATCAAAGCAATCTTGGGTATTATTTAAAAAATGCACCGCATCATCATTTAAAACATGGATATTAGATGATTTAAAGCCTTGTACAGTATCTTTTAGGTTATTGTAATTGTCTTTGTTAAGCTCTATTAAGGTGATATCTTGAGCACCTCTTGAGAAAGCTTCTAAGCCTAAAGCGCCAGTACCTGCAAAGAGATCTAATACCTTAGCTCCATTTACACTTTCTTTAAGCCAGGTAAAGATTGTTTCTTTAACTCTTGAAGGGGTTGGTCTTAAGCCTTCTGCATCAAGTACTTTTAGTAACTTACCTTTGAATTTTCCGCCAATAATTTTAACTTCGTTATTACTCATAGAGCCTTCCTTGATTATTTCTTATAAGTTTAATCTATTGACACAAAATTGCATAGATATAGTATTTTTTTCAATTGTGATATATTTGTCTTAATAGCTTATAATTAAGGGCGATTTTTATATGTGTATTCTGAGGTTATAGATGGGTCTTTTTTCATTTTTTTCTAAAAAATCTAAACAAGAACAGCCAACACAAGAACAAGAAAAATTACAAGAAAGCTCTAATGTAGTTGAAGAAGTTCAAAAAGAACAAGTTAAAGAGAATATTGTTACTGACAAAAATACAAATAGCGTTGTCGAAGAAGCTCCACAAGATGAAGTAAAGGAAGAGAACACTTCTGATAAAGACTCACAAGTAGAGGATAAAGCAGAGTCTTTAGACAAAGAAGAGATTAAAGATAATGTATCTGAAGAAAAGGTTTTAGAAGTATCTAATACTACAGATACAGTATCTAAAGAAGAAGTTACTAAAGAGTCAGAGCAAGTAACAGAAGTTACTGATACTCAAGAGAATGTAGAAACTGAGTCTAAAGAGAAAGTTAAATTATCATTTTTTGAAAGACTAAAGAGAACTCGTGAAAACTTAGCTTATGGATTAAGTGCTTTAGTTACAGGTAAAAAGATTGATGAAGAGCTTTATGAAGATTTAGAGACAGCACTACTTACTGCAGATCTTGGTGTTGATACTACCAACAGCATTATTGAGAAGTTAAAAGATATCTCAAAAGCACGTGAATTACATGATGCTGGTGCTTTAAAGAGCAATCTTAAGACAATCTTAAAGGATATTTTAAAACCATGTGAGCAAAAGCTTGTAGTTAAAAAGCAAGGCGATTTACCATACGTTATCTTAATGGTAGGTGTAAATGGTGCAGGTAAGACTACAACTATCGGTAAGCTTGCTCTAAAGTATAAACAGCAAGGTTTAAAGGTTATGTTAGCTGCTGGTGATACTTTCAGAGCTGCAGCTGTTGAGCAATTGAAAGAGTGGGGAGCTAGAACTAATACTCCAGTTGTAGCACAAGCTACAGGCTCAGATAGTGCCTCTGTTATCTATGATGCTTTAACCTCAGCTAAGGCTCACGGTAGTGATGTTCTAATTTGCGATACCGCAGGTCGTCTTCAAAACAAAGATAATCTTATGGAAGAGCTTAAAAAGATTGTCCGTGTAATGAAGAAGATTGACGAGAGCGTACCTCATGAGGTGATGTTAGTATTAGATGCTACCACCGGACAAAACGCAATGTCACAGATGAAGATTTTTAAAGAAGCTGTAGAAGTTACTGGTCTTACCTTAACTAAGCTTGACGGTACTGCTAAAGGTGGTGTGATCTTCGCTCTATCAGATAAATATCAAGTACCTCTACGTTATGTAGGTATTGGTGAGAAGACAGAAGATCTGCGTGAATTTGATATTGATAACTTCGTTGATGCTTTAATCGATTAGTTTAGAATTACAAAATAAAATAGCTGGCCATAAGTTAATGTCAGATAACCAAATAAAATCTATGGGCGGTATGCTAGCTCCTGTGGGCAATATTGATAGCTATATTAAAGTTATCAATCAAGTGCCAATGCTAGAGCCTGATGATGAGCGATCACTTGCTATAAGATTGCGTGATTATGGCGATCTTGAGGCTGCTCGTAAGCTAATTTTAGCTCACTTGCGCTTAGTAGTAAGTATTGCTCGTGGTTACTATGGTTATGGCCTACCTATGGCTGATTTAATCCAAGAAGGTAATATTGGCCTAATGAAAGCTGTTAAGCACTTTGATCCTGATGCTGGTGCTAGACTTGCTGCATTTGCTGTACCTTGGATTAAAGCTGAAATTCATGAATACGTAATTAAAAACTGGCGTGTAGTTAAGATTGCTACTACTAAAGCTCAAAGAAAACTTTTCTTTAAACTAAGACAAAATAAAAAGCGCTTAGGTTGGTTTACTGAGCAAGAACGTAACATTGTAGCAAATGAGTTAGGTGTAACTGAAAGTGATGTAGCCGAGATGGAAACTCGTCTAGCTGGTCAAGATGTAGGTTATGACTTAACCTCTGAGGATACCTCTGATACTGCATCGGTTCCAATGCTAGCTCCTGCTGCATATCTTGAAGATCAAAACTCAAACTTTGCTAAAAACTTTGAAAATCGCGATTATCAAAGCTATGAGCTTGAGATGCTAGCTAAGGCCTTAAAAGAGCTTGATGAGCGTTCTAGATACGTTCTAAAGCGCAGATGGCTAGATGAGAACAAGGCTACCTTACAAGAGCTCTCTGATGAGCTTAAAGTGTCTGTAGAGCGCGTAAGACAGATTGAAAATGCTTCATTGAAGAAAGTTAAAGAGTTAATCATTAAAGCTAATGGTGGTCTTGATGAAAATGGCGATGAAGTAATTGAAAATAAGAAAGTAGCTAATAAAACAAAGGCTTTAACTACCAAAGAGAAAAAGCCTTCGACAAAGAATAAATTACTTCCTAAAAAAGATTAGTCTTTAATTTGAATTTTCTTTTTGATTAAGGTTCTGTGGCGTACCTTAACTGCAATTCCCCTAGCTTTAAATCTATCTGCAAGAGATTGAGCAATATACACTGATCTGTGGAAACCACCTGTACAACCAATAGCAACAGTTAAATAGCTTCTATCACTTTGCTCGATAGGTTTTAAAATTCCATTTAACAAGTCATCAATCTTATCAATGTAATTGTCTACTTCAGGATACTTTGCAAAGAAATCCTTAATTGGCTTTTCTAAACCGCAGTATTCACGAATGTTAGGATCCCAATAAGGATTTGGTAAGAAACGCGCATCGAAGATAAAGTCAGCATCTTTGGTGATACCGTCTTTATATCCAAATGATTCAAAAATAATCACAATCTGCTTATAAGGCTTACCTTGAATGGTGGTGATCACTTGTTTGCAAAGATCGTGTATAGATAGATTTGTTGAATCAATACGTAAATCAGCAACTGAGGAAATTACCTTTAAAATATCACTTTCTTTCATGATAGCTTCGTTTAATGAAAGATTATGAAGTGATAAAGGATGAAGTCTTCTAGTTTCTGAATAACGCTTAATTAAGACTTGATCGTCAGCATCAATGAAGATCACTGTAGAGTTAATATCAGGATCGTGAATAGCTTTATTGTAGATCTCACTTAGTTCACTATAGTCATCGCTGATAGGGATGTTTCTAACATCAATAGATACAGCAATCTTTGGGTAATTCTTTTTAGCTAATTCGATTAGATCATTTAAAAAAGGAAATGGAAGGTTATCAATACAATAAAACCCCAAATCCTCGAGCGCATGTAAAGCAACGGTTTTACCAGAGCCACTACGACCTGATATCACCACAAGTTCTACTTTATTTGTCATAAATGACTTTCCTAATTTTCAGAGTGAGGACTTTCGATTTCTTGTGAATCAACTAGTCCTTCTAGTCTTTTATTTTCTATTAGTTCATCAATCTGATTTATGATGGTCTCTAATTTTTTATTTTCATTTTTAGCAAGTCTTAGAGAGTTTAATAAATCATTATTTGATAAGACTATTGTAAGGCTTTTTAAAAGATGCTCAATATTATCTAAATCATCTTTTGGTGAAATAAATAAACTTAGTGCAATATCAACTAATTGTTCGTCAGCATCAATTGAATTAAAGGTAATAGGTTTGTTTAAGATACTTAAAATTGCAAAGGTATCACTTTGACTGTCAATTACCGCATGAGGAATAGCAACACCTGGGTAAAACACCGTAGTACCAAGCTTTTCTCTTTCATTTAAAGCAATGATTACATCTTTAGGATCTTTTTTTAAGATATAACCTGCGCAATCTGCAATTTCCTCAAATAGACGCTTTTTACTAAAGCAAAAAAGAGGAGAGAGTATATGAGTGTCTGGAAGTACTAACATATTTACCTAAACAAAAAGCCCTGCATTGGCAGGGCTTGTATTAAATCTTACTAAAGGAAACTAAAGGATTATGATCTTAGTTTCTCTTTATACTTAACTAATTGAGCGTCAACCTTGTCGATTAGACCATCAATTGCTGGATACATGCTTTCTGCCTCATGCTCTGCATGAAGATTACCGCCTGCTACTGCTAAATCAGCCTTAGCGATTTGACTTAACTTCTCTACGGTTAGAGTTACTGAGATAGAGGTAATGATATCACCTTTACGCTCAAGACGCTTAAACTTGTCATTGACGTAATCCTTAAGAGCATCAGTTAGAGTAACGCCTACGCCATGAATATTAATTTGCATATTTACTTCCTTAACCTGATCTAAGTGTCAGGTAGTTTGTTAAGCGAGTACTGAAATGTAACTACACTATTAAATATAGTTTAAATATTCAAAATTTGTAGGGTAAATTTCACAAAAATTTTAAAATTTATTAACTTATGTTTCTTTTTCGTGAACTGTTTCACCATTAATGGTGCTAACTGATAATCAAAACTACCAATTAAGTTAAAGTTTTTTACGTTTTGAAGATGATTCAATACCTAAAGCTTCACGATATTTAGCTACAGTTCTTCTTGCAACTTTAAAGCCACTCTCACCTAGCATCTCTGATAACTTATCATCAGATAGTGGCTTTCTTTGATTTTCAGCTGCAATTAGCTCTTTAATCTTAGCTTTAATTGCCATGGAAGAGGCACTATCACCATCATCGGTACTTACTTTTGAGGTAAAGAAGTATTTAAGCTCAAAGGTTCCTTTAGGGGTAGCAATGAACTTATTAGTGGTAATTCTTGAAATTGTAGATTCAGCACGCCCAATTTCGGTTGCAACATCGTTTAACACCATAGGGTGCATACCAGACTCACCTAATTCCATGAAGTCTTTTTGATGTTCAACAATGTATCTACTAGTATTAAGTAGTGTCTCGTTGCGCTCATCGATACTTGAGAGTAACCAGTTAGCTTCTCTTAGGTTATTTTGGAAAAACTCTTTATCTTTCTTATTAGTAGCCTTATCAGCAAGTGACTTGTAAACTTTATTGATTCTAACTCTAAGCTGATTTTGGCTGTTTAAAACAGCATCATAGTTGCCATTTTTATCTTTAACTACAATGACATCAGGAATGATATATTCATCTTTTTTAGATGGCTTAAAGTTACCAGGACGAGGATTTAAAGATACGATAAGATTATTAGCCTCTTTTAATAAATCTTCTTTGATAGAGAGCTTTTTGCAAAGAGATCTAAAGTCTTTATTGGCTAAAAGCTCAAAGTAATCTTTGACAATTCTTATAGCTAAATTGAGATTTAATGTATCTTTTGGTAACTCATTTAATTGAATAAGTAGGTTTTCTTGAAGATTTCTTGAGGCAACACCGATTGGATCGTAGTGTTGCACAAGTTTTAAGATAGCTTGTACATCTTCAATGGTGGTATCTGGATAGGTGGTTACCACACAAGATAAGATATCTTCTAAAGATTCTGTAAGATATCCAGAGTCATTGACACCATCAATGATAGTTTGGGCGATAAGTTTATCTGCGCCTTGAAGAGGAGATAGCTCTAATTGCTCACTTAGGTGATCTTGCAAAGTTTCTGTAGTCTCACCTTCGTAGACATCATCGTTATCAAGAACAGGGCCTTTGGCTCTAGGGCCTGCTGAGAAATCTACATTTTGAAAGTTATCTTGATAATCTGAACTTGATACTTCATTGATGTTAGTTTCGCCATTTTCTTTGATATTTACATCGTGGCTTATCTCACCATCAATTTGGGTGTTATGAATTGAAGCTTCATCATTAAATGGGTCAAAATCATCATTGTTATGATTATCTTGATCTAAAGAATCTAAGGATACTTCACGGTTATCATTAGTTGATTCATCCATCTCAAGCATAGGATTAGCATCAACCATGTCTCTTACTTTTTGTTCAAGTTCAAGTGTGGATAACTGCAATAAGCCGATAGCTTGTTGCATCTGTACAGTCATTTTTGCAGTTTGTTTTAAAGATAACTGCTGATTCATGCCCATTGCAGCCATAAATTTCACCTAACTTATAAAACTATAAAGAGAAATCTTTACCTAAATAAACAGACTTAACCTTTTCGTTATTCAAGACATCTTGAGCAGTGCCTTGAGCAATAATTTGACCAGCATTCACAATGTAAGATTTTTCACATACATCTAAGGTCTCACGCACATTGTGATCGGTAATTAAAACACCAATACCGCGATCTTTTAAGTGAGTGATAATTTGCTTAATTTCACTAACTGAGATTGGATCAACACCTGCAAAAGGCTCATCTAGAAGAATAAACTTTGGGTTAGCAGCAAGTGCTCTTGCAATCTCGACACGACGTCTTTCACCGCCTGATAAAGACTGACCGCTGTTATCTCTTAACTTAGTAACTGAGAACTCTTCTAAAAGCTGATCAACTCTTTCTTGTCTTTGTGCTTTAGTTAAATTAGGTAAAAGCTCAACTACACCCATTAGATTTTGATAAACGGTAAGCTTTCTAAAAATAGAATTTTCTTGAGGTAGATAGCCAATACCTGCACGAGCTCTAGCATGCATAGGAAAAGCTGTAATGTCTTTATCATCTAAAAGAATTTGACCATCTTCAGATGTGATAATACCTACAATCATATAAAAAGATGTAGTTTTACCAGCACCATTAGGTCCTAATAAACCTACAATCGAGCCACTTTTTACACTAATGCTCACATCTGATACTACAGTGCGCTTTTTATAGGTCTTCTTTAAATGAAGGGCTTTTAATTCACTCATAATGCTAACTTAACTTACTTGTTATTTTGTTTATTGTCTTTGTTCTTATCTTGTAATTCAGATGGAATAAAGGTACTTTGCACACGACCACCTTGGCTATTCTCATTACTTGCTTTTAGCTGCTTAGTAATGGTGTTGTATTCAATTCTTTCACCATCAACATGAGAGTTCTCTTGCCAAATGGTAGCTCTGCCAATAAGAATTAGTAAATTCTTCTTAGGTAAGTATTGAATAATTGAAGACTGTGAATGAATTACCTTACCATTTTCTTGTAATTGTTTGAAAGTAGCAGGTTTGCCATAAGCAATTACTTCTTTTAGCTCGTCATTTTCATCTCGTGTAAGTTCAGCTTTATCAGCATGAACTTCCATAGTACCTTGAGTTGCAATTACGTTTTCTAAAAATATAGCTTTATTACTATCAAAATCAGCAATCTGCTCTTTTGATACTACATTTAAAGGTTGATTAGTATCATCCTTCAAAGCCATAGCTGGAGTTGCTAAAAATAGTGATAAAGCAAGACCTGCACTAATCTTATTTAGAGTTTGGATAGTATGTTGCATTAGGCTGTCCTTTGTAAGACATAACATTCTTATTTAAATCGAGACTAAAATCAGTACCTGTAGTTTTGATACCTTGACCATAAATGGTAACTGTAGATTTAGAGGTAACTAGATTTTTGTTGATATCGTAATAAAGGTAATCTGCTACTGCTTTTTTAAGTTGAGAACCTGTAAAACCTGGATAGATTAAAACATCATCTTTAACAAAAGCAATTTCGTTATTTTTTAAATCACCATATTTTCCTTTTAAGTGCCAAATGTTTACTTGATCTTTCTTGTAATCATAGGCAGTAATTAAAGGATTTTCAAAAATATAGTAGTTTTTATCGTTGAAATAGGTAGTTTTTGTCGCAACTAAAGTTCTTGAGACATTACCATTGATGTCGTAAATTGTGGATTCTGTATCTAAAGCCACAAAGGTTGGATAGTTCTTATTAACCACCACTTCCTTTTTCATGAGCACTATAGAGAAGTACCATAAGATACATGCAATTAAGGCTAAAATTAAAGCCATTACAATTGATTTTTTAGTAACGCTCATCGATATAGCCACCGTCAGCATTAAGAACATTTTTAGCAATTAAAATTAAATCGCAAAGCTCTCTTAAAGCGCCTTTTCCACCTTCTAAAGTGGTTACATAATCAGCGTAATTTTTAACAAATGGGTGAGCATCCTTTGGACAGGCTACAAAGCCTGCAATTCTAAACATTGGCATGTCATTTAAATCATCACCAAAGCATACCGCTTCATCTGGAGTGATGTTTAGTTTATTACATAAAGCTTTTAAACTTTCTGCTTTATTAGATTGACCTTGCATGATGTGTTTTACTTTTAAATCACGCATACGTCTTTCTGTAAGTGGTGCATTTCTTCCGGTTATTACAGCTGTTTCAATACCTTCATTGAATAAAGCTACTACACCAAAGCCATCTTTGCAGTTAAATCTTTTCATTTCAAAATCATGATTATCGTAATAGATACCACCATCAGTGATAGTGCCATCGACATCAAAAGCTACTAGTTTGATACTAGATAGTCTTGTTAAAAGATCGTTATCAATACGACCATAGCAAGTGTTTGTATGCATAGATATAGCCTATTTTGAAATGATTAATGGCACTATTATAGCAACAAATGTGCCACATATTTTTAAACAGTTTTCACATATATGAATGCTAAAGTGAATTTTTGAAGTTGAAAAAAGCTTACTTACTGGCTGAAATTGGCAATTTCCTTAAAATTGTTAAGCTAATTTTTAATTTAAATTTGATAAAATATAGAGGTTAAATAATTTTAGGAAATTTTTTTAATGATCACAGAAAGTCTTATTAAAGTAAGAAATGTTTCTTTTTCTTACCAAAGTAAGCAGATTTATAAAAACCTTACTTTAGATATTCCTAAAGGAAAAATTACAGCCATCTTAGGTCCATCAGGAACCGGTAAAACTACCATTTTACGTTTAATTGGTGCTCAACTTACCCCAAATGAGGGTACTATTGAATTTGATGGTATCAATGTTCATAAATTAAGTCGAGGTGACTTATATAAGTTAAGACAGAGAATGAGTATGCTCTTCCAAAGCGGTGCTTTATTTTCTGATATGACAGTCTTTGATAACGTAGCTTTTCCGATTTTAGAGCACACTGATTTACCAAAAGAATTGGTAAAAGATGTAGTTTTGATGAATTTAGAAGCTGTGGGTATGCGTGCTGCTGCAGATCTTTACCCATCAGAGCTCTCAGGTGGTATGGCTCGTCGTGCAGCTTTAGCTCGCTCAATTGCTCTTGATCCTGATTTACTTATGTATGATGAGCCTTTTGTAGGTCAAGATCCTATTACTAAAGGTGTCCTAGTAAAGCTAATTTCTGATATGAACAAGTCATTAGGTAAAACCTCAATTGTGGTAACCCATGATGTTAAAGAAATTCTAGAAATTGCTCACTATGTATATATCCTTGCTCAAGGAACTGTTCTAGGACAAGGAACACCAGATGAGATAGTCCATAGTCAAGATCCTAGAGTTATCCAATTTATCAATGGTGATTTTGATGGTCCTTATGCTTTCAAGCTCAAAGGCTCACATAACTATATTGAGGATTTGTAATGCTTGATTTTTTCGGATCTTTAGGTAGATATGTATTAAGAAAAATAGCGTCTTTAGGAAGATCATCTTTAATCTTCTTTCACTCTATTTTTGCGCTACCAAACTTAAAAAAGACCTTCCCATTAATGGTAAATCAAATTTACTTTATTGGTGTACAGTCAATTATCATCATTATAGTCTCAGGTCTTTTCATTGGTATGGTATTAGGGTTGCAAGGCTTTAATATCTTAAAAGACTTTATGGCTACAGGATCTCTTGGAAGTTTAGTTTCTCTTTCAATTATCCGTGAGTTAGGTCCAGTGGTTACTGCTTTGTTATTTGCAGGTCGTGCAGGCTCTGCTCTTACTGCTGAAATTGGTCAATTAAAGGCATCAGAGCAATTATCAGCAATGGAGATGATGGCTGTAGATCCTCTGCGTCGTATCATTGCTCCACGATTTTGGGGCGGTATGATTTCAATGCCAATTCTATCTATCATGTTCTGCTTAGTAGGTGTCTATGGTGGAAAGTTAGTAGGCGTGGATTGGCTTGGCTTAGACGATGGTATCTTTTGGTCAGGTATGCAGGCATCTGTAGATATTGCTGAAGATTTAATACCAATGATCATCAAAGCTGTAGCTTTTGGCTTTGTATGTACTTGGATTGCATTATTTAACGGCTATGATTGTAAACCTACCTCAGAAGGTATCTCTCATGCTACTACTGCGACAGTGGTGCAATCATCTTTAGCAGTACTAGGAATGGATTTTGTATTAACTGCTTTAATGTTCTAATAGATATAAAAAGGTAATTTTCATGAAGTATTTAAAAGCAGAAATTATGGTTGGCGTTTTTATGCTATTAGGCATTATCGCTGCAGTGGTGTTAGCTCTTCAGGTGGCAGGTCTTGTTTTAAACAGTGATAGTCAGACCTACAGAGTAACTGCTAAATTTGAGAATATTGGCTCTTTAAGAATTAGAGCTCCAATTAGAATTGGTGGTGTGTTAATTGGTCGTGTAGGCGCTATTAACTTAGATCCAGAATCATTAACTCCAGTTGTAAGTTTAGATATTCAAAATCAGTTTGATAAGATCTCATCTGATTCAAAAGCATCTATTCAAACAGCTGGTATCATCGGTGAGCAGTACATTAGTATCACCCCAGGTTTTTATGATGAAGAAATGGGCAGTACCTATCTAAAAGATGGCGATCAGATTGTAGATACTGGTTCTGCTTTAGTTTTAGAAGATTTAATTTCTAAGTTTGTATTTAACTCAAATGCAGATAAGGAAAAAGCAAAGAATAACCAAGCAGAAAACACTGCTGATGCTCAATAGGAGTTTATAAATGAAAAAATTATTTGGTGCTATTGTTGCTTTTGCTCTATTAGCTTTTAATTTCAATGTTCAAGCATCTGATACTCAAAACCCATATGCTTTAGCTAATGAAGTTGCAACTAAGACTATTAGCGATATTAAAGCTAATAAAGACAAATTAACTGATAAAGCATTTGCTAATGAGTTAATTGAAAAAGATTTAATGCCATACATTGATTCAAAGTATGCAGCCTACAAAGTAATGGGTACTTCTTTAAAGACTATCTCAGCACAAGATAGAGAGAAGTTCACTGCAGCATTTACTGACTACATGAAGCAAAATATGGTAGGTGTTTTAACTAAGTATACTAATCAAGATATCGTACCATCTGAGGTTAAAGATGTTGATGATAAGACTAACTTAATTTCAGTAAAACTTTTTATCCGTGAAGAAGGTAAAAAAGACTTAGAGCTTATTTTAAAACTACGTAAAAATAACAAGACTGGCGTTTGGAAAGCCTTTGATTTAATCGGCGAGAATATCTCTATGCTTGATGCAAAGATCTCTGAGATCTCTCCTATTATCAAAGCACAAGGTGTTGATGCTGCAATTGCTAAATTACAAGAAGGCGATAGCAACAAATAATATGGAAACAATTACTGAGTTGAGCTTTTTTACTGTGACAGATCTTTGGGAAAAACGCCAAGAGATCTTTAAAGATAGTAGCGTGTCTTTGAAAAATATCACTAAGGTTGATGCCTCAGGCATTGCCTTTTTGGCAATATGGGCTAAATCCTTGCAAGGCAGTAAGTTAAAGTTAGAACATGTCCCAAACAATGTTTTAAATTTAATTGATACTTACAAATTAAACGAACTTTTCATTATCGAAAATTAAAGAATATGTCAGAACAATTACATTTTGAAGGTTTTGATCACGAGGCTGAAGAGGAAAGCCGTAGCGCTCATAAGCGTGAGGCTCAGGCACTTCGTAAGCTTGTTGAGAAGATCTGCAACTTAGGTGAACAAAGCTTTAAATCATTAGTCCTACCACAGGATGTTAAGGATGCTTTAATTGTTGCAAGAAAGCTAAAACCTAAAAGTGATGAGCGCCGTCGTCAATTACAGTATGTAGCTAAGTTACAGCGTAATTATGATGATATGGATTTAGAGCAACAGGTTAATATGTTAGGAGCTTCAGCAAAAGAAGATCCTAATACCATGCGTTTAGAAAAATTGCGTGAGAATATGTTAACTGGTGGAGTGGAGGTCTTAAACGGCTTTTGCTCATTAGTTTTAGATACTGACAGAAATAAACTTAGAAACCTAGTTAAAAAAGCTAAAGCAGAGCTTAATAACGATGCTGAGGCTCAAAAGCCTAATTCTAGAGCTTTATTTAAGTTTCTAAAAAGCGAAATCAATCGCGCTAAAGTAGAAATCCCTCAAGAGCTTTTAAAATAATCTAAAGCCTCTAGAAAATCTCTAGAGGCTTGTCTTAACTAATCCTTACTTGTTGATAAAACTGCAAATGATAGCGGTTTTACGGTCACTTCAAATTCATCTAAAGTATTCTTTGTAAGTTTAGTATTTCCATTTACATCTAACTTGTATAACTCATGATTGCCTACAAGATCCTTTGTAAGATTAAATTTAGCACTGTCATGAGTTGATAAATTTAAGATGTAATAGATATCAGCATCGCCTTTGAAGGTCTTTTTAATTGCAAATATATTACGGTTAAGCTTTACAAACTCTAACTTACCATTAGAGATAGAGCCATGCTTAGAACGCAAGTTCATTAAGAATTTAAGTAGATCATGAGTCTTTTGCTCTTGAGCGGTGAAATTAGCTATCTTGCCATTATCTCTTGCAACATGATCATCGTAGTAACCCATTTGATCTTTTCTATCTGCAAAGTTAGGTACCTCTTGACCAATTTCCTCACCATAGTAGTGGGTAATAGGTCCAGAGTGGGCAATAGCTAGGTAGGATAGAGCTATTTCAATACGGTTTTGATAGGTATCATTGTATTTAGCTCGTTGAATTAAGTCTCCAAATCTTAATAAATCATGATTAGTGATCATTAAATTTGGATAAGCATGACTTGGGAGGTTATTCTCATCATACTTTAAAGCTTCATGGATTCTAAAAGCTGAGTTATCCTTTTTGCCCCACTCTTCCATAGCAAAAGCTTGAACTAAACCATAGCGTAAACCAAAGTCAAAGTTAGAATCTAAGATAGGTTCTTTATCACTGCCATAGCCTCTTTCACGAATCGTGTTGTTATCAGACCAAATCTCACCTACAAGATAAGCTAGAGGATGGACTATCTCTCCTTTTAAGTCTTTATAGGTTACCTTTGATGATTCATCAGTAACTGCCTTTTTAATTGAGGCTAAAACAATAGGTGGTACTTGATAGGCTTGATCTAAACGCCAACCGTCGATTTTGAAGTTTTTAACGTAGTATCTAGCTACCTCTTCCATATACTTTTGAGAGCTACCATCGTCTTCAAAATTAGCACAAGAGGTATTCTTTGGTGGTTCGTAAGGCTGCAGATTACCACCTAGGCACTTTTTAGTGATAGTTACCTTATTTCCTTTTGGAGATGTATTTACTAAATCATCTCTAAAGTGTCCAAACACGCCATCTAAGAACACATATAAGCCATGAGCATGGGCCGTATCAACGAGCTCTTTTAAGGTGTTTTCATCGCCAAAGCGTCTATCTACTTTGTAGTAATTACGAGTGTAATAACCTGTTGCATCAAGCATGCTAGGATTTTTCTCATCTTCTTTAGCACTTTCAAAAATTGGAGTTAACCAAATTGCATTCATGCCTAAATCCTTAATATAAGGAATAGCGTTGATAATGCCTTTGATATCACCTTTGTGATCTGATGGTCCATAGCCTGTATCGTAGTTACGGCTATCATCTCCATTTTGAAAAGACTCAACCATTACCTGGTAAATTCTCAGATCAGCAAACTTATCTACAACTCCTGTGTCATTGCGATAAGGTTTGAAGGTATTAGAAAAAGCAGATGAGGTTGAATCTAGTGTGTATTCATCAACACTAGAGGTGGTAGATTGGCATGCAGTAAGTGCCAAAGGTAATAGCATAGCTATCACGCTTTTAGATAGTTTCATTGTTTTTACATCCCTTGTTTGTTTTTATTCTGTAGGTTCAAATTTTAGATTTTGTATAATAAAAAAAGCTTTAACCATCTCAAAGAAATAAGACTAGTTAAAGCTTTTTGATACTTTGTTTTGACTTGAAACTTAAGCTTCAGTACCACCTACGGTAATTTCATCAATCTTAACTGTAGGTTGACCAATACCTACAGATACGCTTTGACCTGCTTTACCACATGAGCCAATGCCATGGTCAAACTCAAGATCATTACCTACCATAGATACTTTCTTCATAGTCTCAGGACCATTACCTAATAAGGTAGCGCCTTTAATTGGGGTAGTAACCTTACCATCTTCAATTAAATAAGCTTCACTTGTTGAGAAGGTAAATTGACCTGTAGTGGTATCAACCTGGCCACCTTTAAAGTTAACTGCGTAGATACCCTTTTTAACCGAGCTTATGATCTCGTCTTTTTCATACTTACCATTTTGCATGAAAGTATTAGTCATACGAGGAATAGGTAGGCAGTTATATGATTCACGACGACCATTACCAGTAGTCTTCATCTTCATAAGCATCGCATTTTGCTTATCTTGCATATAACCTTTTAAGATACCGTTCTCAATTAAAACATTATGAGCAGTATCTGTACCTTCATCATCATGACTTAACGAGCCACGTCTATCTTTGATGGTACCGTCATCAACAATGGTACAAGCATCGGAGGCAACTTTCTCACCAATCTTACCTGTAAAAATAGAAGAACCAGTACGATTAGCATCAGCCTCTAGGCCATGACCTACAGCCTCATGAATTAAAACTCCAGGCCAACCATTACCTAAAACTACAGTCATGGTACCAGCAGGAGCCTTAATAGCTTCCATATTAACAGAGGCTACTCTTACAGCTTCTTTAGCAAGCTCTTCTAAATCGTTATTTAAAAGGAGATTTTCAATTAAGGTGGCACCACCAGCGCTAGCAGAACCTTCCTCACGGCGGCCATCTTTTTCCATAACTACGTTAATGCTAATTCTAGCAAATGGCTTGATGTCTGCTCTTGTTGGCGCATCAGTTGGCATTACCATGGTAGTTGAGTGACAGCAAGAAACTGATGCCATAACTTGCACAATACGAGGATCAAGAGCGCGAGCTGCTTTATCTAAAATGGTTAAAATGCTAGTTTTCTTCTCACGGCTCATTGATAGAACAGGATCGTCTTGTACGTATAGCGCAACTGATGGTTTTACATTTAGGGCAATTTGAGCGCGCTGACAATTATGTCCTTTAGCAATAGAGTGAGCTGCCTTGCAAGCTTCTTCAAGGGACTTATTATCAATTACATCAGAATAAGCAAAGCCAGTTTTTGTACCACAAACTGCTCTGACACCTACGCCTTGAGAAATACTAAAAGAGCCACCTTTTACAATACCTTCTTCTAGAGAAAAAGATTCAGATACGGTTCTTTCAAAGAAAAGATCTCCAAAATCAATTTCACGAGAATTTAAAAGATTAAGTGATTTTATTGCTGATTCTTCAGTAACATCACCATTTGAAAATAGGGTATTTTTAGCTATTTCGTATGTACTCATATAATTACCTTTTTAAGCTTGAGGCCTAATTCCAAACTCTTCTAGTGCAATTCTAACTTCGTTTATTGGAAGACCTACTACAGTGCTAACCGAGCCTTCAACTTTCTCAATGTACATTGAAGCAATACCTTGTAGAGCGTAGCTACCTGCCTTATCATCACACTCGCCAGTTGCTACATAGCTTCTAATTAACTCATCATCCATCTTACTAAAGGTAACCTTAGTTCCTTTAACAAAGCTTTTAATTTTAGTGCCTTGTATGATGGTAGTACCTGTATAGACAAAGTGATCTTTGCCTTGTAATAACTTAATCATATTAAAGGCATCAGCTCTGTCTTTAGGTTTTCCTAAGATAGTATCTTCAAAAGCTACTACAGTATCTGCGGCAATTACGATATCTTGAGGATGATTTAAGCTTACAGCTTGCGCCTTTAGTTTTGATAATCTTAAAACTAAGTTTGATGGCTTTTCCCCATCAATTTTGCTTTCATCAACATTAGGTACGATAACCTCAAAGTCAGTACCTAAATATGATAAGTATTGTTTACGTCTAGGGGAAGCAGAGGCGAGGATAAGCTTAGTCATAGTTAATCGATTTTTTCCTTATCATCACCCATGTTAACTGAGAAAGTAGCACATAAAATTGAGCAAATTGCGTAAACAATAGGCCAAAAACATGCTGTTGCAATGGTTGGAATGATAAAGTTTACCTCATAGTAACTTTGACCAATGATGTGCTCAAGCCAGTAACCTAAGACATTTGATAGCAAGTTAATTACCGCAATAATTACAATTTGTTGCCACATTGAGAACTTGTAAAAGGCACTAAATTGAGTGGTAATTAAATAAAGTTGCAAGCAAACTAAGAAAGCATTGATACCAAGTGGAGCACCTGATACAAGATCAAGCACAATACCTGTAACAAAAGCTACTTCAATATTAAGTTTGAACTTTGGATTTTGAGAAAAGAACAAGATAATCAACACAATCAAATCAGGTCGATTATCTGAAATTGGAGCAGGTAAATGCACAATTGCTAAAATCAATGCAATTAAAAGCATTGGAATTAGCACAATCAAGTATGAGGATCTATTACGATCTTTGTTACTAATCATTGCTACCCTCAACTGTTTTTACTTCTGCATTTTCTTTTTGATTGCTATTTTTATCAGCAGATTTCTTTGGATGTACTGATAAAGTTTCAATTAGCTTTTTAACACGCTCTTGATGGATGATTTTCTTATTGTCGGTAAGCTGTTTTGCTTTTGATGCAAAATCATCTTCAGCTAAAGTCTCTTCACTTGGCCAGAACATCAATACATAGCGCATTTTGTCTGTATCAACTAAAGGCTTAGCTTTGATTGCAGCAAAAGGCTGTGATTCTGAAATACCAACAGAGGTAACGATAGCTACAGGATATCCTTTAGGATAAATGCCGCCAATACCTGAGGTAAAAAGTAAGTCACCTTCTTTGACATCAGCTGATCTTGGTACGTTGTTGATTAAAATCTCGTTGTGAGAACCAGAGCCTGTAGCAATTGCTCTAACTGATGATCTTTCATCAACAAGAGGAACAGAACAGTTTGGATCGGTAAGTAAAAGTACGCGTGAGTAGGTATGATTTACGCTCATTACCTGACCTACTAGGCCCTTGTCGGTAATTACTGGCATACCTTCAAATACGTGTTCTTTAGAACCACGATTTACTAAAACTCTATGTAAGTAAGGATCGGAGTCAACATCGATAACTTCAGCAAATAACTTTTTAGCATCTCCTCTGACAGGAGAGTTTAAAAGTTGTCTTAGAGCTTGGTTTTCAAGCTCTAAAGAGCGAAGTTTTAAAATATCAGCTCTTTGCATAAAGTTTTCTGTGGATAGACGCTCATTTTCTTCAATTAAGTCACTGTGGCTTTTAAATTGGCTTGAAACTAATCTACCTACAGTATGAGGAGAGTCTGCGAAAACTAGGATAGGGTATAGAGCTGATTCAACATAAAATCTAAAATCAGTTAGAAATTTAGATCTTACGTCTAATGCCATCACACTTAGAGATAAAACTAAGGCAATGACAAAACGAAAATGGATAAAAGTAGTTTTTTGATCTGATGAGTTTTTCAAATCAAGTCCTAGAAATACAAAAGGATCCCCTTTATAAAAAGAGGATCCTAAGTTAATTATAATTAATCAAAGATTTCGTTGTCTTGAGTATCGTACATCTCAAGAGCTTTACCACCACCACGAGCAACACAAGTTAGTGGATCGTCTGCGATGGTTACTGGAATACCAGTCTCTTCACGTAGAAGCTTATCTAGGTTGTGTAGTAATGCACCACCACCTGATAGCATCATACCGTGCTCTGCGATATCAGCTGCTAGCTCTGGAGGTGACTTCTCTAAAGCAGTACGAACAGCTGCTACAATACCCTTAATAGGATCTGATAGAGCTTCTAGAATTTCATTTGAGTTTAGAGTGAATGAACGAGGTACACCTTCAACTACTGAACGACCACGAACTTCTTTCTCATGCATCTCTTGCTCAGCATAAGCAGAACCAATTTCAATCTTAACTTGCTCAGCAGTTGACTCACCGATTTCATAACGCTTAGTGTTACGAACATAGTCAATGATTGCTTGGTCAAAACGGTTACCACCGATACGAACTGAACTTGAGTAAACAATACCGTTTAAAGAAATGATTGCAACTTCAGTAGTACCACCACCGATATCAACAATCATAGAACCTTTTGCTTCAGATACAGGAAGACCTGCACCGATAGCTGCAGCCATAGGCTCGGTAATTAAGAATACTTCTGAAGCACCAGCACCTTCTACTGATTCACGAATTGCACGACGCTCAACTTGAGTTGCACCGCATGGTACGCAAACTAGTACACGAGGACTTGGTTTAAATGGAACAAAGTGTGAACCTTGAAGTACCTTTGAAATGAAGTACTGAAGCATTTTTTCAGTGTATTGGAAATCTGCAATAACACCGTCTTTCATAGGTCTGATAACTTCTAGATTATCAGGGCTACGACCTAACATGATCTTAGCTGCTTTACCTACTGCATCTACTTTACGTTGTGCACCGCCATTTCTATCTAAGCGTACAGCAACAACTGAAGGCTCGTTTAAAACGATGCCTTTATTTTTTACATAAACTAATGTGTTAGCTGTTCCTAAATCGATTGATAAATCATTTGAGAACATGCTGCGTAATTTTTTAAACATTTACTAGGGTCCAACGCCGAAGTTAAAAAGGCTTTTTTTTATTATTACAATCTCAACGGATTATATAAGCGCAAAGTATAACACACAGATCCTGTATTGTGCTTTATCTAGGCGTTTTGAATAGAAAATTATTTAATCTATCACACAAAATTTTTTGCGCAAAATAATCATCAATTGCGAAAAATGAAAAAGCCTAGATAAGTTTGCACCAATCTAGGCTTTGAAATTACAAAATTCTAAAAATTAGAATGGAAGATCATCATCTACACTACCATCCATGGTGCTAGTGTTTTGAACGTTGATTTGTGGCTCTTTAGGTAAAGTTTGAGCACTTGTGTTATTTGGTGCCATGGTATTATTACCAGGGTAAGCAGGAGCTTGGTTTACCTGACCATAGTTTTGAGCTGGTGCTTGTTGCATACCGTAAGCATTGTTTTGTGGTGCTGACTGTACGTTTTGAGTTGGGAAACCAGATACTGCTTGAGTAGGAGCTTGATTGCCATAGGCATTAGCATTGCTATAGCTGTTAGCTTGTGGAGCACCGTAGCTATTGTTACCATAGCTTTGGCTACCTTGAGCTGCACTATAAGAGTTTCTTGGCTCTTGAATATTGTACTCGTCAGGTGCTGCGCCTGCGTTTTGAGCTCTACCACCTAACATTTGCATTTCATCAGCTACAATTTCAGTAATTGAACGCTTGATGTTCTGCTTGTCAGTGTATGAACGAGTGCGAAGCTTACCTTCAACGTAGATTTGTGATCCTTTGTGTAACCATTGATGAGCAATTTCTGCTAATTTGCCCCACATCACCACACGGTGCCACTCAGCAAGCTCTGTAGGCTGGCCAGTTTCGATGTTCTTGCGCATCTCGTTAGTTACCATAGAGATGTTTACAACAGCTGTACCTGAATTAGTGGTTCTAAACTGAGGCTCATCACCTAAATTACCAATCAATATTACTTTATTAACTCCGCGAGCCATAAAATTTCCTTTAAAGTTACGATAAATAAAAAATGCTTTTGGAATGACTATTGTAAAGGCAAAATTTTAAAGACTTTATTTTAAGTGGGAAAAAGTGCAAATAAGCTTCCCTTAAAAGTCCAATTTTGCTCTCAAAAACGTCAAAAAATTCTTTTAATATAATACTTTAAAAATGATAAAAAAATTTAGGTATTAAGTGCAAATTTACAAAAAAAATCTACCTAAAATTGGTACAATTTGAGGCAAATTTTAAAGATGCTATAAATTCTATGGATAAGATCACTATTCGTGGCGCTAGAACCCACAATCTACAAAATTTAAACCTCTCAATACCTCGTAATCAGCTTGTTGTAATTACAGGTCGAAGTGGCTCTGGTAAATCATCATTAGCCTTTGATACTTTATATGCTGAAGGTCAAAGACGTTATGTTGAGTCTTTATCATCGTACGCTAGACAATTCTTATCTTTAATGGATAAGCCTGATGTTGATTCTATTGATGGTCTATCACCTGCAATTTCTATTGAGCAAAAAGCAACTTCTCATAACCCTCGTTCAACTGTAGGTACTGTAACTGAAATTCATGATTACCTCCGTTTGATGTGGGCTCGTATTGGTGTAGCAAAATGCCCAGAGCATGGCACTGTACTTAAAGCACAAACTGTCTCTCAAATGGTAGATGCGGTCTTAAAACTACCTGAGGGGACTAAAGTTATGATCATGTCTCCTATCGTGCGTGGTCGTAAAGGTGAGTACAAACAGCTATTTTCTGATTTAGTTAAAGATGGTTTTATAAGAGCAAGAGTAGACAATGAGATCTGCGACTTATCAGATCCTCCTGATCTGGCTTTAAGAGAAAAACACACCATTGAGCTTATCGTAGATAGAATTAAAGTTCGTGATGATCTAAAACAAAGACTTGCTGACTCTTTTGAAACCGCTTTAAAGTACTCTGAAGGTTTAGCACTAGTCGCTCCTATGGATGAGCATAAAGCTGAAGATGAGCAACTCTTCTCATCTCACTACTCTTGTCCAATTTGTGGTTATTCAATCCCAGAGCTAGAACCTCGTAACTTCTCATTTAATAATCCTCATGGTTCTTGCCCTAAGTGTGAAGGCTTAGGTGCGATGATGATCTTAGATGAAGATAAGATTGTCCCTGATAAAGATAAGTCTATTTACGAAGGTGCGATAGCAGGTTGGGATAGAGCAAATCCTTTCTTTTACAGACAACTTGAAGCTGTTGCTAATTACTTTGATATTGATTTAAAAAAGCCTTATAAAGAGCTAACTGATAAAGAGCGCAAGTTAATCTTAAATGGCACTGGTAAAACCGCTATTCCGATGGAGATCATTTACTCTGGTGGTAAAAAATCTCGTTCAAGTGTTGAGCCATTTGAAGGTGTTATCAATAACTACGAAAGACGTCTTCATGAGACAGAGTCTGAGTACGTTCGTTACTATATTTCAAAGCTGATGCGTCCTCTACCATGCCCAGAGTGTCATGGAACCAGACTTAAAAAAGAATACTGCCACGTCTTTGTTGGTGGTAAGAGCTTACCTGAGATTAACAATTACTCTATAAAAGATTGCTATGACTTCTTTGAAAACTTAAAACTTTCAGAGCAAGAAATGGGAATTGCTAGTCGTGTTTTAAAGGAGATTAAAGCAAGACTTGTTTTCTTAATTAACGTAGGTTTAGGTTATTTAACATTATCACGCTCTGCTGAAACTTTATCAGGAGGAGAGGCTCAACGTATTCGTCTAGCTAGTCAAATTGGCGCAGGACTTACTGGTGTGATGTATGTTCTAGATGAGCCAAGTATTGGTTTACATCAAAGAGATAACTCAAAGTTACTAGATACTTTAAAGAATTTACGTGACATTGGTAATACTGTAATTGTTGTAGAGCACGATGAAGATACTATGCGTGCTGCTGACTACATCCTAGATATTGGCCCTGGTGCTGGTATCAACGGTGGTAAGGTGGTAGCAGCTGGTCCTGTAGATGTTATTGAGGCAAATAAAGACTCTTTAACTGGTGATTATCTAGCAGGTCGTAAAAAGATTGAAATACCTAAAAAGAGAGTTAAAGCTTTAAAGTCAAAGATGCTAACCTTAGAAGGATGCACTGGTAATAACTTAAAGGATATCTCAGTTTCTTTCCCTGTAGGTTGCTTTGTTGTAGTAACTGGTGTGTCTGGCTCTGGTAAATCTACCTTAGTTAACGATACCTTAGTTAGAGTTGCCGAGCGCAAATTAAATGGCGTAATAGCTAATGACGATCCAGCTCCTTATAAGAATATTAAAGGTTTAGAGCACTTTGATAAGATCATTTGTATCGATCAAAGCCCAATTGGTAGAACTCCACGTTCAAATCCTGCTACCTATGTAGGACTATTCTCTGATATTCGTGATTTGTTCTCAAAAACCCCAGAAGCTCGTGCTCGTGGTTATGGACCTGGAAGATTCTCCTTTAATGTTAAAGGTGGTCGTTGCGAGGCTTGTCAAGGTGACGGTACTATCAAGGTATCGATGAACTTCTTACCTGATGTTTATGTAAAGTGCGAACAGTGCCAAGGTAAGCGCTATAACCGTGAAACCTTAGAAGTCTTATACAAAGGTAAGACTATCTCTGATGTACTAGAAATGAATGTAGAGCAAGCTTTAGAGTTCTTTGAGGCAGTTCCATCAATTGCCTCAAAACTTAAGACTTTAATGCAAGTAGGTTTGTCTTATATTACTTTAGGACAAGCTGCTACTACCTTCTCAGGTGGTGAAGCTCAACGTATTAAACTATCTAAAGAGCTCTCAAAAAGAGCAACTGGTAAGACACTGTATGTTTTAGATGAGCCTACAACCGGTTTACACTTTGAAGATGTAAAACTATTACTTGAAGTGTTACTTAAATTGCGCGATCAAGGTAATACTGTAGTTGTGATTGAACACAATTTAGATGTAATTAAAACTGCTGACTACCTTATTGATTTAGGTCCTGAAGGTGGTAGCGGTGGTGGACAGGTTGTAGCCTGCGGCACCCCTGAGGAGATCTGCAAGTGTGAAAAGTCATTTACAGGTCAATTCTTAAAACCAATTTTAGAGCGCGGCTATTAAGTCATGCATTTAGGAGACAATATGAGTCAATTAACAGAAAAAGAGTTTGAAGCAATTAAGGCTTTAAACGCTGAATATAGACAAGCAATGTTTAAGCGTGTAAGTGCTGAGATTGAAGGCTTGTACGTGCTTGTTGATAATGATGGTCCTTTAATTTTAGAAGACACAGAAGAAGATGATGAGCACAATTTATACAGTGTGCTACCAGTTTGGTCTCATGAGCAATTAGCAACTGCTTATGCTCAAGATAATAAGCTTGAAGGCATGAAAGCTCAGTTTATTACCAAAAAAGCTTGGAATGAAAGCTGGGTACCTATGTTTAAAGAGCAGCAAAAGGTACTAATTGGCTTTATGCCAATAGGAGAGGCAGACTTCTCTGTAGATGATCCTCAAGAGATCTAATATAGTCTTAAACTTAAAGCTAGGCTTTCCACCTAGCTTTTTGCTATTCTTGATAAGGCTCTACGCCTTGAGCTTTACTTTTATTAACCAATCTTTCGCGATACCACATCTGATAAGCGTTAATCACGTTTTGCCAAAGAATTAGACCTCCTGACAAAATTGAAGTGGTTGGATCTAAAAAGCTTACCGCAACCCAAATTCCAAATAGGTTGTTTTTCTGACCTAAAGCTTGGCCACTACTAATTCTTTGTTTTTCAAATTGACCAATTAACTTGCCTAGGGCAAACATACATATAGAGCAGATCATACTTACTAGTGCCATCAAGATTAAAGTCTGATTTGAGCATTGAGCATGTGCTACATAGGCAAAGGTTTGAGCAGATAGGACAAAGATAATAAAGGCCCATAAGTAAAAGCCTAAATCTTTAGTATGAGTTAGTAAAAATTGATGGAGTTTTTTGAAAAATACTCTAATCACAATAGCTGTTACTAAAGGAAAGACAATCATTGGAAAGACTTTAAAAGAGATCTTTAAAAACTCATCAATAAAAGGTAAATCTTGCTTGGAAACTAAGGGGAAGATAATAGGAATAAAAATAGCAGCAGCTAAATTACTTAACATGATGTAAGTAGTTAAGGTTGATTCATTTCCGCCTAATTTTCCGGTGATAACTGATGCAGAAGCAGCGGTTGGGGTAATAAAAGCCACCATTAAACCTAAGAGAATTAAGCTGTCATCAACTACATCAAAGTAATGAATATATAAAGCAATGGTTGCACAAGAGGCAACTTGGAAAATTACATTTATTAAGTGCCAAGCACGAGGCTTCATCTCTTTGAATTTAATCTTAATAAAAGCTAGAAATAAAATTGCAAACAGCACATATGGAAGAGATTTACTTACAGCGTAGGCTGCTGGTTTTAAAGGATTTAAAGCATCTATAAAGTGAAACATTAAAAAAACTAATAGACCTGAGAAAATTGCAATCATCAGAGAAAAAGGTCTTAGTTTTTTCAAAAAGGAAGTAAAGCTCATAGTTTTTTCTAAAAATTAAGTTCGCTAATATGAAAATACTTAAAATTGCGATAATATCAGACAATCAAAATAGATAAGGAATATTATGAGCTCATTTAACGAAGATTTAAAACAAAATGAAGCAAAATTAGAAGAAAGAGCTTCATACGTTATCGATTATGCTAAAAAATTAGGCGCTGATGAGTGCAGTGTGGGCATGGCTGGCTATCAAGGTTTATCTGTATCTAGCCGTGATGCTGAAGTTGAAAACGTTGAATTTAGTAAATCAAGTGGCCTAGGAATCACTGTTTATAAAGATCATAAAAAAGGCAGTGCTTCTACTACTGATTTATCAACTGAGGCTTTACATAATTGCGTGCAATCAGCTCTTGCAATTGCCTCATACTCAAATCCTGATGAGTTTGCAGGTATTGCTGAAAAAGAATTACTTTGTACTGAGTTTAAAGATTTAGATTTAGTTAGTGAGTCAAAACTAACAGCCGATGATCAAGTTCAGTTTTGTATTGAGCTTGAGCAAATGGCCTTAGATAAGAAAGCACAAGGTATTAAGAAAACTGATGGTGCTGATTTTAATACCGGTATTTACACAGGTGTGTTTGCTAATTCAAATGGCTATTGTAAAGCAAGTTCAAGTACCTTTTCAGTATCAAGTTTAGTGCTCTTAGGAGAAGATGACTCTAAGAAGATGTATCGAGGCTATAGTTCTTCTATAGGCTTTGGTCCAGATGAGCTATTTTCAAAAGAGCGTATTGTTAATGAAGCTATTGAAAAGACTCAAGAAAAACTTAATGCTCACCCAGTAAAAACAGGTGTCTATAATGTGATCTTCCATCGCAACATGGTATCAAGCCTATGGATGGCATTATTTGGAGCTATCTCTGGTGGTAATTTATTCCGTCGTCGCTCATTTCTTTGTGATAGCTTAAATACCCAAATTTTAAATGACTATGTAACTATTCACGAAGATCCTTTCTTAAAGCATAAAATCGGTTCTAGAAACAGCGATGGTGAAGGTGTAAGAGTTAAGCCTTGTGACATCGTCAAAGATGGTGTACTCAAAGAGTATCTTTTAGGTTGTTATTCTGCTCGTAAGCTTGGCATGAAGTCTAATGGTCATGCTAGCGGTACTGCTAATATTGATATCTCTTTTGGTAAAGATCACACTGTAGGTAGTTTCGATGAGCTCTTAAAGCAGGCAGGGGAAGGTTTAGTTATCACAAGTTTAATGGGGCAAGGTCTTGACATCATCAGTGGTAACTTCTCATATGGAGCTACAGGCTATTACTTTAAAAATGGCGTGAAGGTTCATGCGGTAAATGAAATTACCATTGCTGGTAATTTAAAAGACATGCTCAAAAACTTAGCATTAGTTGCTGAGGATTTAGATGACAGACCTCGTATGATTAACTGTGGCTCTGTACTTATTCCAAATATGACAGTCTCTGGTACCTAATAAAACACCAAAAACGAAAAAGGACTGCTTAGCAGTCCTTTTTCCTTGATAATCTCTAATTACTGATACATATAACTTAAGAATAAGACATCAGCAATAATTTGCTTACCAAACTTATCTTGCATAATTTGAATGATCTTATCGCGACATTCAATTCTAATTCTCTCACGAGCTTCATTAGTTGCAACTTGACCAAACTCTTTAGAGCCTAAGATAGTAATTACAGCATCTTTAATTACAGGCTCAACGTCAGCAATAATGCTAGTATCATTGCTATCTTCTAGCATTAAGCTCATCTTCACACGCACATAATGAATTTTATCGCGTGGATTTAAGGTTGCAACATTAGTAGTTAAGTCTGGAGTTATGGTGTAGTAACCAATTTCAGGCTCAGCTGGAGCTTCTTCAACAACTTCCTCTCCACCATGACTTGCATAAGCAAATTGGCATAAAACCATAGATAGAGCTACTAATAAACTTTTCACAAAAGTAAGTTTCATAAAAAATCCTTATGAATTAACGGTGCCTTCAAGATTTTGTTCATCGTACTTACGAGTTAATACTCGACCATTTAAGATACGAACATCTCTTGCACCAAGTAAAGGAGAGGCAGCTTTATTAAGTTTTTCCACCTTCTCTTTATTAACGTAAATAGTCTTGTCTTCTTTAACTTCAAAGTACTTGTGTCTAATAAATGTATCACACATGATCTTAAATAAAATAGGATCAGCAAACTCTGGAGAGTTATTAGTTACCTCTACAGGTAATCTCTTTGAGTAGGTAATACACTTATTTACAAAGGTTGGAACATCAGTTGAGCCATCTCTTGTATTACGTAGTGCAGTTACTGCAACTAAGTAACGTACTAGGTTGTGGTAAATACAACGAGATAAGATGTAGAACTCTTCATAACCATCACCTGAGACAAATAACATATCTTTATCGCGGGTAATGTAACCTTCAATTAAGAAGTTATCTAAGTACTTATCAATTAGATGATCAAGATCTTCCTCATCAACAGGAGCAAAGAGCTCATGACGTAGGAAGTAGAATAAAGAGCGCGCATGTGAACGCACATCTTCACGTAGAATATGACCATTTCTAATAATAATATTGGCAAGCAATGCAGGAAGGGCAAATAAGTGCACGATATTATTCTGGAAATAAGTTAGCTGCAAGGTTTGACCATGACTTGGACGAACGAATTTCATATCATCGCCTACATCATAGACATGGAACTTATTAAGATCAGTTGCCTGTTTAATTAAAGTTGAAGTGGTGGCAGCTGGAATTGATTGTCTGCGTTTTGGATCAACATGTAAGAGTTTTAGATACATATCGATACACTTTTGTAACTGACACACACTCATGGCGTGATCAGCTACGTTCATGATAGCTAAAGCGCAAAGGTTAATACCATTGATAGTAGCAGAATCATTTAAGTTAATAATAATTCTGTGAGCCATCTGGACCACAGTTTCATTTAGCCAAGCAGGACGAGCGGTACCTGTAGGATCTATATCTTTTTTCCAATCAGGTGCGTATTGATTTAAAAACTTAGGCACAATTACAGGTTTACCAAAGGTAACGTAACCACGGCCGTAGTTTCTAAAACGCTTAAAGATACCTAGTAATTGACCTGCGCTTTCCTTTTTCTTACTCTCGCCATTTAGCTCACGCATGTAGTTACCTACTTCTGATACATGCTCATAGCCTAAGTAAGTTGGAATAAAGGCAACAGGGCGATTATTACCACGAAGCTGAGATTGAACAGTCATTGCCACCATACCTGTTCTTGGAGGTAGGGTACGACCTGTTCTTGAACGACCACCTTCAATGAAGAACTCGGTTGCAAAGCCATTTTCAAATAATAGGTTTAAGTATTCACGGAAGATAGTGATATAGAACTCATCACCTTTCATCTTACGGCGAATAAAGTATGAACCACAACGTCTAATTAGTGGACCTACAGGGAAGAAGTTTAAGTTATCACCTGAGGCAATTTGTGGTAGTGGTAAACCTTCATGGAATAAGACAAAGGTTAGTAACACATAGTCCATGTGCGATCTGTGACATGGGATATAAATGATCTCATGGCCTGTCTGCACTAGCTGACGTACCATATTAGCGCCGATAACCGTTTGACCTTGATACATTCTCTTCCATAAGTGGGAGATAATGCCATTTAGGAATTTGATAAGAGGGTAACGGGTATCAGCTACCATTACATCTAGAATGTTGCGAGCTTTATTTTCAAGCTCTTCTTTAGTTTTACCTGTCGCACTTGCCTCTTTTTCAATAGCATCTTGTACAGCAGGTTTGCTGATAATATCTTCAATTACCATCTGTCTATTAGGTAATGGCTTACCAATAATAGAGCGCGCTTTTTTCATGAATAAAAGACGGAAGGTACGATTTAAATCTTCAGAGAACCTTGCGCCATCAAAGCGTTTTACAGCATCTGAGATATTAAAAGCATTACAGAAAATGGTGCAGTTATCACGACCTGAGAAGATCATGTTAAAGAACTTTTTAACAGCAGGGGTAGCTGCGTTGTAGCCATTTAAAGCTAGCTTATCAATACCAGGGTTACGAGACCACAATACACTAATGGATACTACCTGGATTTCACGACCTGTGGTTTTATATAAGTCATACCATTTTTCAAAGGTAGGCATTAAATCGTAATAACGAGTCTTTTTACCAGAGAAAAAGCCAGGGCTTCTTAAGTAGCAAACACGAGGGATCTTCTTACCAAATAAACTAATTTCATTAAATGGGGATGGTAGCCCCATTCTTTGTGTAGCACGTTCGATACACATTAAGTTACTTAATGAAGATGATACCGTTACATACACAATGATCTTAGATTTATCAATGTGAAGAGCCTTTTCTGGCTCATATGGAATAGTGTCGCATTTAGTAAAAAGTCTAAATGGCCAATAAAAAAGTGCTCTTAAGACGTGATCTAGCATAAGTATTCACAAGCTTTTTAAGCTTATCTCCTCATATAACTTATTATTATGTAAGGTACTTTCTTATATATTGTAGTAAGTGTCCATCAGTTATTTTAGTAGATATCTCACTTTATATTGTATAGAGTTGAGACTTTTTTTTAATTATGAGGTTTTGCTCAGTCACTTTCTTTGACTTTTGCTAGAATGAGCTCAATTTAGACATATTTTTTTAAGGCATAAAAACAAAAAAATGGAAGAGCAAAGTCTTCAGCGCTATAAAAAGCTAGTTTTATTAGCTGGTGCTGCCTCTGTTTGCACCTCTGTACTATTTATCTTAATTAAATTAACTGTTTGGATCATGAGTGCATCAACTGTAATCTTTGCATCCTTAACAGATTCTATTTTCGATTTATTAGCATCTTTAGTGAACTTATTAGCTCTAAAGTTTTCTCTAGCACCACCTGATAAAGAGCACCGCTTTGGTCATCATAAATCTCAAGCTCTAGCCTCTTTAGCACAAGCAGCCTTCATTGGTGGTTCAGCAGTACTACTAGTAGTTCATGGTGTAGAGCGTTGTATTAACCCAGAGCCTGTACATCACCTTGATTTAGCTATTATCGTAAGTATTGTAAGTATTGTTATAACAATCTTTTTAGTACTATTCCAAACTTACGTTTTCAAAAGAACTCACAGTGAAGCAATTGCAGCTGACAGACTTCATTACTTATCTGATGTGACTTTAAATATTGGTGTAATGGTAGCTTTGTTCTTAAGTTACTATGGTTATGATTGGGCTGATGGCTTGTTTGCTGCTTTAATTGGTATCTTTATCTTTAAAGGTGCTTATGAAATTGGTATGCATGCTATTGAGACCTTATTAGATAAAAATTTAGATCCAAAATCAGTTACTAAGATCTTACGTCGTATCAATGAAGCTCAAGGTGTTAAATCTTGCCACGATTTAAAGGCCCATAGAGCAGGTCCTATGGTATATATCCAAGGCCACTTAGTCATGGATGCTAATTTATCCTTAGAAAAAGCTCATGAAATCACTGACAGTGTTGAAAATAACATTAGACAAGATTTTCCTGAGGCAGAAATTATTTTGCATATGGAGCCTGATGTTAAATCGACTTACGACACCGTTCAGTTCGATGATTGTGAAAATAATCCTGATTGTGGCTGCAATAAACCTTTAGAAAACTAACTCATTGCAAAATAAGGTATAATTTGCACCATATATAACTATAAAAGCCATACCTTTGCGGTATGGTCTTTGGATTTCTATGACTAGCTTAAAGTTAAGCTCTTTAGAAGAAGAGCAAAATCATTTTGTCGATCACCGTTATCTTATTAAAGGTTCAATCTACAAGACCATGCAAAAAGTAGAAACTAATAAAACTACGGTGGTCTTTGCAGGAGATTCCATTACCGAATTTGGTAATTGGGAAGAGTTTTTTCGAGAGGTTGTAACTTACAACCGCGGTATTTGTGGAGACACGGTAAAAGGTCTTACTAAAAGACTTGATGATATCAAAACATTAGAGCCAAATAAGATGTTTGTTCTAATTGGTGTTAATGATTTTTCGGTTAGATTTAACGCCGATGAGGTCATTGCAAATTATCAAGTGTTACTACAAAAGTTAAAAGATGACTTTACACATACAACAATCTATATTCAAAGTATCTTGCCTGTAATTGGAGGCTCCTTTGAATTTATTAAAGACAACGTTGGTATTTGTAAAGTAAATCAATATCTAGAAAGTGTTGCTCCTAAGTTTGATTTTACTTTTATAAACTTGTATGAGCATTTTCTTGATAAAACCAAAAACGAAATGAAACAAGAATACACAGCAGATGGCGTGCATGTAAATGCTAAAGGATATGCCCTCTGGTGTGATTTGATTAAACCTTACATATTAAATTAAGCAATTACTTAATCAATTAGATGTCTACTTCAGAAATTACTACTTTTTGGCAAGAACTATATCAAGAAGCTCAAGAGATATTTAAAAAAGAGCCTGTGCTTGAGGATATTTTAAATAAGCAAATCCTAAGTTGCAGTGGTTTAGATTTATGTCTTGCTAGAATTATTAGTGCAAAGCTTGCTACCCGTGAAGTAGATAGACAGCAATTATTCCAAGTCTGCATGCAAGCTTATAGCGATGATTGTGATTTGTTAGCTTGTGCAGTAGCTGATGTCATGGCGGTTGCAAATCGTGATCCTGCATCAAAATCAAAAGTTAGAATTTTGTTATTTTTAAAAGGACCTCACGTCTTAGAGTCATGGCGTATTTCTCATTGGCTATGGCAAAAAGGCAGATGCGATTTAGCAAGTTATATTCAAAGCCGTATTTCAGATGTCTTTTCTGTAGATATTCATCCAGCAGCTAAAATTGGTCGAGGGTTAATGCTTGACCATGCTACGAATATCGTTATAGGTGAGACTGCAGTTATTTCTGATACTGTATCAATGTTACATGATGTAACCTTAGGTGGTACTGGTAAAGAGCAAGGAGATCGTCACCCAAAAGTTGGCAAAGGTGTGATGATTGGTGCTGGTGCTAAGGTTTTAGGTAATATCAAAATTGGTGAAGGTGCTATTGTTGGTGCTGGCTCTGTAGTCTTAAGAGATGTCCCACCACATACCACTGTTGTTGGTGTTCCTGCTAGAGTTGTAGGTAAACCTGATATTGATATGCCTTCATTAGATATGGATCAGATGTTAGCAGGTTGTGATGCTCAAAAAGCTCAAGATGAATGTCCTGCTATCAACATTAAAAGAGTTTAACTAAGCTAAATTTGCTTAGTAAAGGATAGTTTTATGCAAATATGCGATCTTTTAGATCCTCGTTCCATTAGCTTAAATGTTAAAGCTAGTACTAAAGAGCAGGCGATTAACTCACTAGTTGATTTAATCAAAAATACTGATTGCATAAACGATTCTGAGCGCTTTCGTGCAGCTGTTTTTGATAGAGAATCAAAATGCTCTACTGGTTTAGGTGAAGGTGTTGCAATTCCTCATGCTAAAAGTGCTGGCGTATCAAAGCCTGGTCTTGCTGCAATGGTAGTACCTGATGGTGTTGAATTTGAAAGCCTAGATGGTAAACCTTCAAAATTATTCTTCTTAATTGCCTCTCCTCATCAAGCATCTGATGCTCATTTAGATGTATTAGCTCGTCTTTCAACTATGCTTGTATCTGAGGATTTTAGAAATTCTTTAATCAATGCTAAAAGTGTTGATGAGTTCTTACAGATCATCAATAACGCAGATAAAAAAGAAGTTAAAAAGGAAAAAGAGCGCAAGGTAGAAGAAACTAAGGTTGAAACAACCGATTCTCAAAAAGAAGAATATAAGCGCTATGACATTGTAGCAGTTACCGCGTGTCCTGCAGGTCTTTCTCATACCTATATGGCAGCAGAAGCTTTAGAGAATAAAGCTCGTGAGATGGGAATTTCCATTAAGATTGAAACTGATGGTGCTGCAGGTAATAGAAATAGATTACTCCCAGAAGATATCTCTCGTGCTAAGTGCGTAATTGTAGCAGCTGATAGAATCGTGGAGATGGATAGATTCATCGGTAAACCTTTAGTTCGTGTAGGTGTTGTTGATGGTATTAGAAAACCTCAAGAGCTAATTGAGCGCGCTTTAGATCCAAAGTGTCCTTTATATCAAACCGGTGTTTTAAATAATACTTCATCAATTTTCATGAGGTTATACCGCCACTTAATGAGTGGTATGACTTATATCATGCCAATTGCTGCAAGTGCCGGTATCTTATCTGCTATTGCAAGACTTGAGTTTGTACAAGGTACACAATTAGGTTTCTTCCTAGATAGAATTGGTTACAGTATCGGTACTTTATTATTCCCAATTTTATCTGCCTTTATCGCTTTCTCTATCCGTGGTAGAACAGCCTTAGTTGCAGGCTTTACAGGTGGCGTAATGGCCGATCTTGGAGCCTCTGGTGTCTTAGGTGCGGTGATAAATGGATTTATCGGTGGTGGTATGTCGCTTTTAATCACCACGTTTGCTGCTAGGTTCTTAAAAGGTCATGATGCGATAGTAGCTTTAATTCTCTATCCTTTGTTTGGTGCCTTAGCAACCTCGGCGGTAGCCTTATTCTTTACAAATATCCCGGCTGCTTTCTTAAATGATTTAATCAGAAACTTTATAACCGATGCATCAACTCCGGTTTTAGTAGTCATTGGCGCAATCTTAGCTGGTATGATGTCAGCGGATATGGGCGGACCTTTAAATAAGACTGCCTATGCCATCGGTGTGTTGTTATTAGCTGATTGTCTTCCTGAGTTTGGCTCTGGTGCTTGGATCATGGCTTGTGTAATGGCAGGTGGTATGGTGCCTCCATTAGCTGCAGCCTTATCTACATACTTAGTACCACAGGTTTACACCGAAAAAGAAAAATCTAAAGCTCTTCCTGCCTTAGGTAAAGGTTTAGTTTTCATCACCGAAGGTGTAATTCCATTTTTAAGCTATGAAACTACTAAGATGAAGATTGGCTGTATGATTTCATCAGCTCTAGCAGGTGCTATTTGCATGTACTTTAAATGCAGTATCTGTGCTCCTCACGGTGGTATCTTTGTAATTCCACTATCAGATCATGCATGGCACTTTTTGCTAGCTTTAGTGGTAGGAACTGTCTTTGGTGCTTTCTTCTTTGCAATATTAAGAACTAAGCGCGAAAAAGAACTTCAAAAGGCTAAATAGAAAAATACTGCCAAAAGGCAGTATTACTCTTTTTCTGTTTGATCTGGAAATTTGCAGAGGATGGTTTCAAGTCTTTGTTTCCAAGTTTGCAAAACTTCTCTTTGAGTTTGGTTCTCTTCTTTTAAAGAGATCATCTCTCGTCTTATCGTGTTGAGCTCTTGATCTTTTTCTTTAAGCTCTTTTTGACAGCTTATAAAACGATTACTTACATCTTCACAAAGCAAAGACAACTCCTGCAATTGCTGCAAGAGTTGTTGCTCTTTTAAAGCAAGTTTTGCTTCCTTGATACTAGACACTAAAGAATATACCTACTGATATCTTCATCTTCAACTAGAGAGTCTAGGTGTTCATCTACATACTTATCATCGATAACTAAGGTAGAGCCTGCTTTATCAGGAGCGGTAAATGAAATTTCCTCTAAGATCTTCTCCATTAAAGTATGAAGACGACGAGCACCGATGTTCTCAGTCTTTTCATTTACTTTGTAAGCATCTTCAGCAATCTTCTTGATAGCGCTATCTTCAAACTTAACATCAACATTTTCAGTTTTTAAAAGTAACTCATATTGCTTAGTTAAGCTATTGTGAGGCTCTTTTAAAATACGCTCAAAATCTTGAGCAGTTAGTGCTTCAAGCTCTACACGAATTGGTAGACGACCTTGTAACTCAGGAATTAAATCTGATGGTTTTGACATCTGGAAAGCACCTGAGGCGATAAATAGCACGTGATCAGTTCTTAACATACCGTACTTAGTGTTTACTTGTGAGCCTTCAATTAAAGGTAGTAAATCTCTTTGTACGCCTTGTCTTGAAACCGCGCCTTTATCTTGAGTTTCTTGGCAGATCTTGTCAATTTCATCGATAAAGACAATGCCATTGTTCTCAGCAAGCTCGATGGCTTGAGTTTTTAGATCATCGTTTTGTACAAGCTTAGATGCTTCTTCTTCAGTTAAGATTTTAAAAGCATCTTTTACCTTCATCTTCTTGGTAGTCTTTTTATTAGAGCTCATTGAATCGAAGATAGATTGGATTTGATCGTTTAGATCATCCATACCAGGAGCACCACCAATTACGTTAACGGTAGGTGATTTATCTAATACTACAATTTCAATTTCTTTATCATCAAGCTCGTGCTCACGAAGTTTCTTTCTAAACATCTGACGAGCAGATGAATTTAGTTTTTCTTCATCAGTTGCACTAGGAAGTGGTAGTAAAACATCTAAAATGCGCTCTTCTGCAGCATCTAAAGCTTTTACTTTGTTATGCTCAAAAGCTTGCTGTTTAACCATCTTCATTGAAACTTCAGCAAGTTCACGGATGATGCTTTCTACATCTTTACCAACGTAACCTACTTCAGTGTATTTAGTAGCTTCTACTTTTACAAAAGGTGCGTTAGCAAGCTTTGCTAAGCGTCTTGCAATCTCAGTTTTACCCACACCTGTAGGTCCAATCATTAAGATGTTCTTAGGTACGATTTCACCACGTAGGTTCTCTGGTACCTGCATTCTGCGCCAACGATTACGTAGGGCAATAGCTACAGCCTTTTTAGCTTTATCTTGACCGATAATAAACTTGTTTAATTCGCTTACGATTTCGCGTGGAGTAAGTTCTGACATATTAGCTCTCAATAGTCTCAATCACGTGATTAGAATTAGTAAATACGCAGATATTGCATGCAATATCTAATGACTTTTTAACAATTTCAACAGCACTTAAATCTGTGTTATCAACTAGGGCACGAGCTGCAGCTAGTGCATAGTTACCACCTGATCCTGTAGCTAGAACATCACCGTCCATACGTACTACATCGCCGTTACCAGTGATCATTAAAGAGTCTTTTTTATCTGCAACAATTAAGATTGCTTCAAGCTTTCTTAAAGCTCTATCTGATCTCCAAAGCTTAGCTAAAGCAATACATGCTCTTTCTAAAATGCCTTGATGCTCTTCTAGTTTCTTTTCAAATAAATCTAAAAGGGTAAAAGCATCAGCAGTAGAGCCTGCAAAGCCTGCAATTACTTTGTCATGAAAAATCTTACGAACTTTAATGGCATTACCTTTTAAGATAGTGCTCTGTCCCATGGTAACTTGACCGTCACCACCTACAGCTACTACACCATTACGTCTTACAGATACAATTGTTGTCATAAAAATCCTTTAGTTTTGTGTTTCTAAGCTACATTCATTTACAAGGCCTGAGGCATCTAATTTTGAGAAGACATTTTTAGCTTCATCAGCGGTGCTATAAGGTCCTAGCTGTAGCTTGAAGGTATTATCTTTTTTAACTACTTTAGACATAAAGCCTAAAGTCATAGCAATGTTAGCTTTCTTGCTTTCAGCATCTTTTGAATTTGCAAAGCTGTCGCAATATAAGGTGCTTTTGCCATTACTTGAAACTGCGCTTTGAACTTCAGTGTTTTCTGAATTATCAGAAACATTATTATCAGAAACTATAGGCTCACTTTCTATATAAGTGTTGTTAGTGTTTTTCTCAACATTTAAGTTAGGTGTTTTAAATGGTGACCCTTTTGGAGTATCCATACTTGCATCAACACTTTTATTTGGATTGTCGAAAGTCTCTTTGGTTTGCTCTGTTGGTTGTAAATTAGTTGCTTGTTCTTTTGAAGGAAGAGCTAAAGCACTGTCATCAGTTTGGTTTAAAGCAGCATCATTTAATACCTGCTCATTGACTGAATTACCGTAAGGATCAAGTGCTTCAGCGTGGTTATCTTCAAAAGAGACCTCAGTATTATCTACATCACTTGGATGAGTTTTGAGGTGCTCTTTGTTTGAACAAGAGGTAAATGAAATAGCAATAATTAAAGCTAGCAACACTAAAACAGCGATAACTAGATTTTTATACTTAAGTTTTGAATTATCATCGCGCTTTTTAAGCCAAGCAAAAGCTTGAGTTAAAAAATTGGTGAAAACTAGCTTTAGGTTATTCACTTTTTACATTTGCTCCATTACGTTAATACCTAATAGACCTAAACCTTGTTTTAATACTTTAGCTGTTAGGTCACATAAAGCAAGACGGCTTTGTTTTACATCATCAGCTACGTCATCTTTTAGAATTGGGCATGCTTCGTAGAAATGCATGAATAGATTTGATAGCTCAAAGATGTAGTTACATAGAAGATTTGGAAGTGTCTTAGCACCAACATTTTCTACAGCCTCAGAGAAAGCTAATAACTTGTTAGCTAAATCCTCTTCTGCCTCATTGGTGATCTTGATATTACCAAGTTGTACGTCGCCAGCCTTTCTGAAGATTGCACGAATACGGCTGTATGCATACTGTAAGTATGGAGCAGTATTGCCTTCAAAAGCTAACATCTGATCCCAATCGAAGATGTAGTCAGTTGTACGGTTTTTGCAAAGATCAGCGTACTTAACAGCACCAATTGCGATATTGTGGATAACAGTCTTCTTATCTTCATTAGATAAGGTTGAGTTTCTTTGTTCTAATAGAGTAGTTACTCTTGATTCTGCCTCATCTAAAACATCACGTAGCTTTACAGTACCACCTGAACGAGTCTTAAATGGCTTGCCATCCTTGCCTAGCATCATACCAAATGGGCAGTGCTCTAAAGATACACTATCTGCTACATAACCTGCCTTACGACAAATTGCCCAAACAGTCTCTAAGTGCTGTTGCTGACGAGAATCTGTAAAGTATAAAATTCTGTCGGCATTTAGAGTTTGTGCACGATACTTAGCACAAGCAATATCAGTTGTGGTGTAGAGGTAACCACCATCTTTTTTGCGGATAATGTTACCTAGAGGATTACCTTCTTTATTCTTAAACTGTGGAAGATAAACTACGATAGCGCCTTGATCTTCAACAGCAATACCACGGTCTAGTAAGTCTTGAACTACAACCGGTAGCATATCGTTATATAAGCTCTCGCCCATGATGTCCTTATCAGATAAGGTTACATCTAAGCGGTCATATAACTTCTGGTTTTGTACCATGGTCATGTTAACAAGTTTCTTCCACATAGTACGGCAGTATTCATCACCACCTTGGAGTAAAACTACATAGTGACGAGCTTTTACAGCAAACTCTTCATCGCTGTCATAGCACTCTTTAGCTTCACGATAGAAAGCTTCAAAGTCGCTTAAGTCCATACCAGCGCCTTGCTCGTTTTCTTTCTTCTCAAGGTAGGCAATCAGCATACCAAACTGAGTACCCCAGTCACCGATGTGGTTAGCACGAATTACGTTGTTACCTAAGAACTCTAATACTCTTACTACAGCATCACCAATTACAGTTGAACGAATGTGGTGAACAGCCATCTCTTTAGCAACATTTGGTGCTGAGTAGTCAACAACGATAGTCTTAGGATTAGCAACCTTAGCAATACCTAGTCTTGGATCATCACTCATTTGCTTTAAAGCTTTAGCAATTGAGTCTTTGTTAACAAAGAAGTTAATAAAACCAGGACCTGCAATTTCTACCTTGCTGATGTGCTCATCTTTTGGAAGGTTATCAATTAATGACTGAGCAATTTCACGAGGATTCTTCTTTAAAGGCTTAGATAGCATCATCGCAATGTTAGTTGCAAAGTCGCCATGAGCTCTGTCCTTGGTGCGGTCTACCCGGATCTTAGTAAGTAATTCTGGAGCTATAGCGCCATCTTGATTGATGGTAGAAATACTTTCTTTAATTAAATTCTCGATTAGTTCTTTCATGACCGTACCCGGATTCAAAAAATTAAAAAATAGTGAAAAATAACGTTAAATTTTGGTGCTAAAGGATACCACAAATTAGTACATAGTTATCGGATCAACTTCGATAGCAAAGCGTACATCATTAGGCAGTGAATCAAGCGACACCAATTTTCTTACTTCAATTAAAAATGCGCTTAGTGTTTTTCTCTCTAAGCTTGTTACTAACATATGAAAATGGTAGCGATTTTGTACTTTCTCCATTTTATCAGACATCACAGAAGTTATGGCTAAATTTGCAAATTTGCTTTTAATTGAACTTAGCTTAAAACTTAGATCATTAATAAAGGAGAAAGCTTTATCACGATTAGCACTATTACATAATAAAAAGGCCTGGCTAGTATATGGGGGCAACATCATGTTTTTTCTAGCCTCTAAAAGACCATTAGCAATAGTTAAATAATCGCAATTTGGATCAATTAGCTGATTGATAAGTTGATTATCAGTGTGGTGAGTTTGAATGATAACTCTGCCTTGTTTTTTACCACGACCGGATCTTCCTGATACTTGAGTTAAAAGCTGTGCGGTATTTTCCTGTGATCTAAAGTCATCAGAGAATAATGAAGAATCAACATCTAAAATACCAACTAAAGTTACATCAGGAAAGTCATGACCTTTTGCTAGCATTTGTGTGCCTAGCATAATTTGCGATTGACCTTCGCGAATTCTCTTTAATTTTGTTTCAAGTTGGCTTTTGGTGGTAACTGAGTCCCTATCAATTCTCTCGACTCCAATATCAGGATAACGATGTTCTAGATATTCACAAACTTGCTCTGTACCAAAGCCTTGCTCTACTAATTCTTCATTGCCACACTCTGGGCATTTGGTAGGAAGAGGGAAGAAGTTTTCACAGACATGGCATTGTAGTCTTTGATTTTTCTTATGGACAGTTAAAAAATTATCACAGCAAGGACAAGTAAAGACATGACCACATAAGTGACAGACTAAATGATGAGCATATCCGCGGCGATTTAAAAAGATTAGGACTTGATTACCTTTAGCTGTTTCATCGCCAATTTCATTTTCTAAACTTTCACAAAGACCGGTTTTTAAACCATCGGTTAAAGGTTCATTGCGTAAATCGATAAGCTCAAATTTAGGAAGTAGAGCACCGCCTGCGCGAATGGTTAAATCAATTTTTTCAAATAAGCCACGTTGTACGTTATAAATAGTTTCTAAACTAGGGGTTGCTGAGCCTAAGACCACCGGGCAATTATTGATTTTGCCTCTCATGATAGCAAGAGTTCTAGCATGATATCTAAAGGTATCTGATTGCTTAAAAGAGCTATCATGCTCCTCGTCAATAACGATAAGCCCAAGATTTGGAATTGGAGTAAAAAGGGCAGTACGCGTACCAATTAAAATACCTGATTTAGAAGTAGCCATATCTATATAGGCATCTAATCTTTCTCTATCAGATAAGGCTGAATGCATTGAAGATACTGGTACATTAAAGCGACGATAGAATCTATCAAAGGTTTGGGGAGTTAGAGAAATCTCTGGTACTAAGATTAAAACAGCCTTGCCTTTTTTTAAGACATTTTCAATAACTCGAAGATAAACCTCAGTTTTGCCAGATCCAGTAATACCATTTAATAAAAAGGTTTTAAAACTCTCTTGATGACTGATAATTAAAATGGCATTTTGCTGCTCAAAATTAGGAGCAGGTGGTTCTTCTTTTAAGACCGGCTTATCGCTTTCAAAGAATTTTTGATTTTCAACTTCTAAGTTAAATAACTCTACTAAGCCTTTTTTTATAAGAGCGTTTTCACTAGCACTTGATATACCACGCTCACGCAGCTCTTTTCTTTTAACTGCCCCTGTTTTTAAGATCTCAAGAATTTGTTTTTGCTCAAGAGATTTGATTTTAGCAACTTTGCTTTCATCTAAAGTAGATGCTAGTTTTAATGCAGGAATATCTTCATAAGAGAACTTTTGTCCATCACGCAAAAGTTTAGGCATGGCGACATTAAAGCATTGGCCTAAAGGATATTGATAGTATTTGCTACCAAACTCTAAGGTCTTAATAATGTCATCACTGATGATACCTTTATTATCAAGAAGTTTAGCTACCTTTAATTTTGACTCATCAAAGTTAATTGGAGGATTGATTTTGGTGATAACACCTACTTGGTTATTATGTGCAAAGTTAACTTGTACACGGGCACCAATACACTCTTCTCCAATTAAAGACTCTACCTTATAGGCAAACTCTTTAAATAGAGGACGGTTTACAGCAACATTGACAATAGTATAGGTGTTATTCATGCTGTGAATTATAAAGAGCTAGACACTTTTTAGCAAAATTAATGTTGCAAAAAAAGTTGCATTATAGCTATTAATCAACTATCATTAGGCACCGTTTCTATTTATAGGCGTGTGGTATTCGGCGCATATGCGGCTGAAAGCGCGACACGCAATGAGGTTTTTATGAAAGAGAATATCCATCCAGAGTACAAGGAAGTGAATGTTCGTTGCTCATGCGGTAACACCTTCAAGATCCGTACTACTGCAGGTCACGATTTAAGCTTAGATGTTTGCTCTAAGTGCCACCCATTCTTCACCGGTAAGCAGAAGATTGTTGATACCGGCGGTCGTGTTGAGGCATTTAAGAAGCGTTTTGGTGGTATTTCAGCTTTTGCTGTTAAGCACTAATAAGAGCTTAGTTCTCAAAGAAAAGAGCAGATCCTATGATCTGCTTTTTCTTTTTCTGTTCCTTACATCTCAAATTTAGTAAAAAGTAGATTTTATTGAACGCAAATCTTTGATTTAGCGAAAAATTATCAATTTATCTATGACACTTCACCTTTTCTTAATGTTAGACTTAGCTGTAGCTAACTAGCAAAATTATTTTCTAAATCACATTTTTGAATAAAACATTCAAATTTCTTTAGAAAAAATTACCCGTTAACGTTGCTATGTCCTATTCTTAAGAAATAGCTACATAACTCAACTTTCGCATGAACTTAAAAGTTCATAAACATCTATTACATGCGGTCTAGCACCGTATTAGTTCTTTAAAAATACGTTATTGATTTTTATTTTGACACGATTTAATGGGGATTATCTGTTGTTTAATATAGTAGTCAATATCTTTAAACCAACCAGATAGTAAGTCATAAATTAAATCTCTGACTTTCT
>Ga0256405_10001797_pt1 | contig 55073 bp, 69 predicted proteins | sample RumenRJG_02DNA_FD_189096 | JGI IMG/M metagenome (GOLD analysis project Ga0256405, IMG submission 189096) | Bovine rumen microbial communities from Lethbridge, Alberta, Canada - RJG_02 | ecosystem: Host-associated > Mammals > Digestive system > Stomach > Rumen | place: Canada: Alberta... | reverse complement strand
TTGAGATACCATATGAGGTGCTGAAGACAGTGACTTCAAGAATCATAAATGAAGTAAGTCATGTAAACCGTGTAATGTATGATATTACATCCAAGCCGCCAGGCACAATAGAATTTGAATAGTAAACTAAATCCCCGAAGCCCTTGATTTTACTGGGCTCCGGGGATTTGTTTCTTCTCCGTGAGATTAATATGAGATTAAAAATCCTAATTTTGCTATTTTTTGATTTTTCTGTGTGAGATTAAATCTCTATTTTTTCATCAAATTTGTTTATCACGTCATCAGGTTCTTTTTCAACCTCATCAACATGGTTCAGAGCTGCTTCCAATTTGTCAGCCACTTTCTGACCTGAATCTGAATAAAGATGCCCGTAAGTGTCGATAGTTGTCTTGATAGATTCATGACCAAGCCTTCTGGACAACACATCGATCGGGATGCCGAGGTATCTGCAGAGAGCAGCATGGGAATGCCTGAGGTCGTGGATCCTAATCTTCTTGACTCCCGATTTTTCAGAAATTCTAGTCATCTCATGTTCAAGGGCCTGTTTCGTAAAGAAAAACAGCCTGTCATCATCTTTGAGATATTTGCCAAGAGTCTTGATATAGGATTCAAGAGCTTCATAAAGAGAAGAAGGAATAGAAATCTCCCTCTTGCTCCTCGGAGTCTTCGGAGTCATAATCAGCTTTTGACCATCGACTACCTGGAAGTTTTTGCACACTTTAATCTTTCCTGGTGGGAGAATGTCAGCAGGAGTCAGAGCCAGAAGCTCACCAACTCTCATTCCGGTCCAAAACAAAGTCTCAAAAGCAAGCTTCATGTGAGGTTTGTTTTCTACAGATATAGCCTGTTCGAATTCTTCCAGAGTCCAGAAGTTCATTTCCTCAGCTCTACTCTTTCCCATCGTGCCTGCCAGCTTGACCGGATTGTATGTGAGTCCATAAACTTTCTGAGCATAGTTAAATATAGCAGAGAGTTGAGCCTGTAAAGTATTGAGATAGGTCTGTGAGAAAGGCTTTCCATCGGGAAAGCGAAATTCCATCATGTCGCTCTGCCATCTTCTTATATCTATGATATCTATATCAGTAAGAATCCTGTCTCCAAAAGCCGGAATTAAGTAGTTATCGATTATCGCTGTCTTTGTCTTGAGAGTTGTAGGCTTAATCCTTGCCGAGATGTCCTTCAGGTAGGCCTCGGTAAGAGCCTCGAATGAGATATCCGTCTTATGAGAGTCTTGTTCAAGGAACTTGCGCTCAAATTCAGATGCTTCTCTTTTAGTAGAAAAACCACGTTTTACCTTATGCTTTGACTTGCCGGAGTAATCTTTATAATAGAAGGCGGCATACCATGTGCCCCGGTCTTTATCTTTGTAGACTGGCATAAGGCTACTCTCTGCTTTCAAGTCTACTGACAACATTTTCTTCCATCCTGTCTTTATCTGTTTCTGTAAGCTCGGATTTGCTGTCGCCGCCCTGAAGGAAGATATTTCCATCTTCGTCCTTTGTTATGTCAAAAAGGATATCTGAGCCATCGTACTTGAGATTAAGGATTTTTCCATTGTTTGTAACAGTATAGGTTCCTGTGGCATCTGAAGGATCCGAACCGATTTCTTTTACGATTTCAATAAGGGCAACCCCATCATCAGTAAAAGCACAATCTACAATCGGTGTGCTGCTCTCTAGTTCTATACGCCCAACAAAGTATTTATCCGTCAGATTCTCAGCTCCCTTGTTCTCTTTTAAAAAGCTTGACGAAGAACCACAGCCTGCCAAGAATAACAGAGTCGATGCCAGCGACAAGCCTAACATTATCTTTCTTTTCATGCTGTAATCTCCTTTCTAAACCCTTCGGTACCGGAAGGGTATTATTTTGCCTCTCGCAATTCCTGTTCATGGGTATCTGCTGCAACAGATTCTCTGAGACGGTATCGCTGAGAGTCTCCTATTATAATGTCGAGATGATCGTCATCCAGGTCTTTGGTAATCTGCATTAGACGGTCCTGTTTTTCAGATATGCGGCCGAGAAGGTAATCTGCTGACACGTTCAATCGGTCGCATATCTTTTTCAGGACTTCAAGGTGGATTATGAAACCATAATACCGCAGAAGAAGGAGTTCTACGGGGGAGACGCTTAGATAGTTCTGCCAGTATGCCAGATCGGGCTCACTCTCGTCCATCATGCTGACGATCCGCTTTAATACATTAGAAGGAATGGTGAATGGATATCTGTCATCATAATTATTCATGAGCCTTCTGTGACTGTTTATACATAGAAGATAGTCCGTTGAAACTTTACATTTTTGTGCTACCCGTTCTACAAAATCCTTTGGAGGCCATATCTTCCCTGCACAGATTTTATTCAGGGTTTTAACTGGTGTCTTTAATACAATGGCAGCTTCTTCCGGAACCATATCCGAATAAATGACCATTGATATTCTGTTCCCTACTTTTCTGAGATAATCTTCTTCAGTAATATTATCAGTCGTATTATAGGTTTCTGTCGAATTCCTGACATCAGAAATCCCCATGAGATAATCAATCGATACTCCAAAAATCTGAGAAAGCTTTATCCATACTTCTTTCGGTGGGTAATGTGCCTCAGATTCATATTTGGAAAGATTGGAATGGGACACACCGATACGTCCAGCCAGGTCTTCTTGTTTGAGCCCAAGCTCATTTCGTAGTTCTTTGATCCTGTTCATAATAAGACCACACTTTCTTGTAATGTTCCATATTCAACTATACAAAATATAGCATTTTTCCTGTTAAGAAAAAATACGATGTTTCAAACGGGAACAAAATTTTTAAAAATCGTTGACATTTGAGTAAAAGGAATGTATTATATCTATAAAGTTTCCCAATAGGAAAATTAAAACATATACCACGCACAAAGGAGGTGAGTCGAATGACTTCGGAAGAGTTGATTCGACTGAGGAAAAGAAAAAGCAAGACTCAGAAAGATATGGCTGATATGCTCGGTCTTTCTACTGCATCCGCATACTTTAAGAAAGAGATGGGCGACAGCCCAATAACTTTAAAAGAAGCCATGATCCTCTCCAACTTTTTCAATGTTCCTATTTCGAACTTTATAATTTCCAAATCAACTTAAGTTTAACGAAAGGAGGTTTAAATGACAATCGGGGTAGGGACGACAAATCGCCTCGATAATGTCTATCGCAGGTACAGAATTGAAGCTTCAAGGTACAACGAGAAGCTCAAAGGTAGAGAAGGAGCAGCGGAGCTGTTGGGTGTGGCTCCGACCACGGTAAGTGACTGGGAGTTGGGAATTTCCAAACCGTCACCTGATTCGGTGCTTAGAATGGCGGACGTCTATAATGCACCAGAGCTCTTAATTTACTATTGCCGTAACGTTTGCCCGGTTGGGTGCATGACAGTACCTAATGGGCAGGACAAGAGCCTTGAGAGCATAACTCTCAACGCTCTGGCTCTGCTCGATAAGGTTGACGGTACGCAGAAAAGACTCGTTGAGCTGACAAAAGACGGGACAATCTCAGATGACGAAAGAACTGAAATGAACGATATCCTGTCTACAATGAATGACCTGGAAGGCATTATTGAAAGCCTGAAAATCTGGTGTAAGAAGCACGAAACGAGGTGAGACAAATGACATCTAACGGAGTAATCAAGGTTCTGTCCGAAAGCGACAGATCCTACTACCAGGCTTCTGATGTGATGAGCCTTTTAGGAGTGAGCAGGAACAAGGCTTACGAGATGATAAGAGCCCTCAGACAGGAACTTATCGATTCCGGACAGCTTGCCAGCTTCTATCCTCAGGGCAAGGTTCCAAAGACTTATTTTAAAGAAAGGATGGGAATGGGCGAACACTATGAGAAAGCTAAGGAAATTAAGAACGATTTCAGGGGCCGTAACAATAGCAAGCGTACTGGCCGCTATGCTTCTTGCCTCAGGGCTTGATGTAGCAGAAGGAAAGCCATTCATGATTCTTGTGGTTTCGATTTTGATAATTGAGGCTGTTGGGCTTGCTAATTCAATTATCTGTGACCGCTTAGACGAAGAAATTAAATTCAGAAAGGAGATGCATAGAAATGGGTATAAGTTTAATCCTCACGAAAAAGTATGGACACGAATTGATGCCTGAGCAGATTGACATGGCTATCAAAAGTGCTAAACGCAAACAGCAGAGGATTTATGCCTCAGAAGGCAAACCTTATATCCTTGAAGACTGGTACTTGTTAACACTGGCAGAAGAAGCAGTTGTAGAAAGAGCTTTTTCGGACCTGACCTTTGCACTTTGCGAAATAAAAAAAGAGCAGCTGAACGCTAACGTCAACCGCCCTGTACCCACTCCTTATTTTAGCAGAGTCGAAGGCAAAACACAATACAAAGATAAGGAGATTGTAAATGGGTAACACGCAGATCATAAACATTCAATCTACGTATCCGGAGACCAAGTTCAATTTACTTGGCAACACAACAGTAGCTACGGCTATCCCGGATATTCAGAAGCCTGTCATTCAGGTCATCACTCTGAATACTAATCCTGCTCAGGGAGATGTCTACCTCCAGCAGAGAGGATCCAAGGGTTATACCGACAGGAACGGATATCAGCACAGCGCTACTCCGGATAAGTACGCTATCACAAAGAACGGACTCAAAAAGCTGGCAGATGGAGCCGGCATTAAGATGATTTCATCTGAGCACGTGCTTCCAGCTGTTTGCCAGAAGTGCGTAGCAATCAATCAGACTGTAGGAAAACAGATTTTTTGCGGAAACTGCAAGCATGGAAATGATATAGCTTTCAGAGTCACAATCACTGTTCCTCAGTTAACCGGAGAAGTTATCACGGTTGAGGACACAAATGAGGTCAATGTCGCAAATACTACGGCAAACATGTCTGAGAAGCAGAAAGCCGAGTATTTGAAGTTCCTTCCACAGATATGTGAAGCAAAAGCTCTCAACGGAGCGATAAGGACAGCACTCCATCTCAAAGGTACATATACCCTGCAGGAGTTACAAAAGCCTTTCGTTGTGGCCTACCTGGTCCCAAATCTTGATAATGCTGACGTCAAGCAGGTTGCTATCCAGCATATGTTTGGCAGTGCTGCTTCCCTCTATGGAAAACAGGCTCCAACCGTTGAACAGATTGAAACGAAAGCGCCTGACGTTCCTATGATTGAGGCATCCGACCAGGACCAGCAGATGATAGACAACTATGTCAACTCAGCAGACGATCAGGCTTACGTCCCTATGGACGAGCAGAGCGCTTATGAACCGGCAGATTCAAACCCTTATGAGCCGGCAGACACTCCACAGCAAACAGCTCCACAGCCACAGATGCCGCCACAGCAGCAGAATGATGGAGCTTTGTACTGCTCGGAATGTGGCGCCCTGATTTCAGATAAGGTCTATGAGTACAGTACAAAGAAATTCGGTGTACCGCTTTGCATGAAGTGCCAGAAAGGAGCCCGATAATGAATATCAAAATCATCACATTAAAGGTCGGCGAAGAAGCTGCTATCGGAACGATAGATAACTCCCTTAAAGCAATGCAGAAATTCGTAGGCGGACACATCGAAGTTGTTCTCCTGGATCCTTGGATTGCAGGCTTCGGTGTCCTGATCGTATGCAATGGGGAAGGAAAGATAAAAGACCTTCCCGTAAACAGGGGTTACAACTACGACATCCTCGTAGGCGACTGCTTTATCTGTGGAACAAAAGGAGACGATTTTGCTTCCCTTACAGATGGACAGATAAACAGGATATTATCCAGCGGCGCTGAATTTCTTGAGCCTCTCACAGAGAGAAAGGAGGCAACTGTATGAAGATATTCCACTCAGCTGACTGGCACGTTGGTACATTCCACGGGCCAGAACAGAACGGTCTGAATTTAAGGTCAGAAGATACCTACAGCTGCATTGAAGAACTCGTAGACGAGGCTGAAAATGAGCGTCCTGACTATGTATTAGTTCCAGGAGACATCTTCCATCAGGCTGCTATCGGACAGGCCAGAAGCCATACAGAAGTTCTGAGAGTCAGAGATATAATCTCACGGCTCTCAGACAATGCCGGACAGGTCGTGATTATGAGGGGAACTCCTAATCACGATTCTGCAGAGGCTTTCGAAGAGCTTAAGGCTCATTTCTCAGATAAACCAAACGTTCACATTGTAACAGAAGCAAAGGTCCTCGAGTTTTCGGACTTGTGCATAGCTCTTGTACCTGGATTCGACAGAGGAATTTACAGGGCAGCACATCCGGGACTCTCAGCCGAAGAGGAGAATACGGTATTTACTGAAGAGATAAGGAATATCGTGCTGGGCCTCAGGGCACAGTGTACTGTCGGAAAGCCTTCTGTTCTTATGGCTCATATCACAGTGCCGGGGTGCAATATGGAAGCCGGCCAGAACACATTTCTGCAGAACTTTGAGCCGGTACTTAGTACGGACACGATAAATGCAGCTGATTTTGACCTCGTTTGTCTCGGACATATCCACAGGCCACAGCAGCTCACCAACGTACATAACACGTTCTACTCCGGAGCCATAAATGCCATGAATTTCAATGACGAAGGACAGGACAGAGGCTTCTATGTTCACAACGTTAATGCAACTGGCTTAATTGACAGCGAGTTCCGGAAGACTCATTACAGGCATTTCAAGACTCTGCATCTTGATGATGATGACATAGCAAACATTATCAGTGGAGATTATGAAGCGGTATCCCAAGGCTGGGACGATATATCCGGTTGTATCACAAGGATTCTTTACACATGCACGGAAGACCATCATAAAGCCTTGAATAATGCGGAACTTGAGAAATACCTTTACAACCTCGGAGCTTTCTATGTATGGGAGATTTCTCCTGAGTCGATTTCACAGTCAATCTCACGGACGGATATGGGGAACACGGATCCGGAAGAGAACCTTCGCCGCTGGCTGAAAGACAGAGGACACGAAGATGAAGACATCGAGAGAATCGTACTCCTGGCAAGACCTGTAATCGACAAAGCTCTTGCCAATAATAAGGCCAAGGCATACACCGGAGCCTTTATCCCAAAGAGGATAAAGGTCAAGAACTACAGGAACTATGAAGAAGAGGATTTCGATTTTTCCGGAGTCAAGTTTGCCACAATAAACGGAGAAAACGGAACCGGAAAATCCTCGCTTTTCATGGATGCCATCATCGACTGCTTATGGGAGCAGCCAAGAGAACATACCAATACAGGGTGGATAAGAAATGATCCGGAAGCTCACTCAGGTGCTATTGAGTTCACTTTTGGAATTGGTGATAAGACATTCAGAGTCACAAGAACGAGGGCAAAGAGCGGAAAAACAACGCTCAATATCGCAGAACTGATGGACAGCGAATGGGTAAACATGTCCGAGGAAAAGAAAGATGACACTCAGAAGGTCATTGACAGAGTAATCGGAATGGACGCTCAGACATTCAAGTCAGTAGCTCTGATAATGCAGGACCAGTACGGACTCTTTCTGGAAGCGAAACCTGACCAGCGTATGGAAATCCTTTCGAAGATACTTGGACTTGATATTTACACTCCAATGTACAGTGAGGCATACGACTTGGCCCGGATCCACGGCAGAAAGAAAGACGATGCCAAGAAGGAGATAGAACTGGAAGAGTCAGAGATTGCCGGTTATGGAAACCCTGAATCTGAAATGGTTCCTCTAAAAGCAAGGATAAACGAGCTGCAGAACGAGGTATCAGGAAAGACTAAGGAAAGGGACGAAAAGAACGTGCTCTTGAAATCCCTTGATATGGTCAAGCAACAGGCTGATGAATCAATCCTCACAATCAATACTCTGGAAGCTAAAAAGAACGGCTATATGGCTGAAAGAGATCATCAAGTAGAGGTCTCAAAGACTTATCTCGGAATGCTTGAGAACGAAGAACTTATAAAGGATAAAGCAAACGAAGCTAGAACGGCAGAGCAGAACTACTACAATGCTCAGAAAGAAGCTGCCGTGTATGCACAGATTAAGGATAAGGTTGCCAAGGCTACAGCAAATGAATCGAATGATGAGCTGCTTGTAAGAAACAAGAAATTCACACTTGAATCCGACAATATGCAACTCGAATCCTTATCAAGGGACACGAATGCTGAGGAAATCAAAGCTAAGGACGAAGAGTACAAAGCCTGCATTGAAAAGCTGACAGAGCTTCAGGCAAAAAGAGAAAACTGGATTACTGCAAAATCTGAGCTCCAAAAGGCTCAGGTCGATAGAGATATTCAGTTCACAAAGCTGAAATCCAAAGAAAAGACTCTCTTACATCAGGCAGAAGTGCTCGAAAAGAAAACGGAACTGCTTAAGGAGTCCGGATGTATTGACATAGAAAACGCTGATTGCAAATTCCTACAGGATGCAAAACAGGCACAGAAAGAATTAGCCTCCCTGCGCCCCGTCATAGCCTCACATGAAGCTGAAATGACAGAGGCTTTAAATCCTCTGGACGAAAGAATAAAAGCCGCAGAAACGGCTCTCTGCGCCACAGAAGATGTGTCAGCTGAGTATGATGAGTTGACTTTGAAGAAAGATACTCTTGCTCCGTATCACAACAAGGCGCAGAAACTTGAAGCCACCAACAAGAAGATTATAGAGCTGAAAGCTCAGATTGAAGCAGACAAAGCAGCACTTTCGGAAGCAGAGACAAGGCTTTCTGAATCTAAGAAAGTTCTTGATTCCGCAAAGAAGGAAGCTGAGCAGTACGGAGACGCTGAGGCAGCTATGGCAGAAGCCAGAAGAAGGTACGAAGACCTGAAGCACTGGATTGATTCAGAAAACAGTCTGCCACTATACAGAGAGAAGCTGTCAAATGCGAATGAGAAGGTTGAAGAGCTGACTCAAAGGATTTCGGAAGTTACCACTCAGATAAATGATACTAAAGAGAAATGGCTTGAGCTTTCGAGCAAGATAGCCCAGATCGATTCAATCAGATTTTCAGTCGGAGGTATGAATGCTGCAATCGAAATGCTGAACGGCCAGCTTGCAGAAAAGCAGAAGATGCTCGGAACTCTCGAACAGAAGGTCGAACAGATAAAGAAGCTTGAAGACCAGATTAAGGATGTCCGGAAGACAGTCGACGAAGAGTCGAAAACAACAGCAGACTATGATGAACTGAAAGCCGCTTTCCACGTTCGAGGAATACCACATCAGATCATACAGTCGATTATCCCGAAGCTGGCAGGAACAGCAAATACAATCCTTGGAGAGATGACTGGCGGCCGTATGGGAGTAAGCTTCGAGCTCACTACCGTCAACTCAAACAAAGTTGAAAAGGTCTCTCTTGAGGTCCTTATAAGGGAATCCGGAAGGTCAGAGCTGCCATATCTGTCCAAATCCGGTGGTGAAAAAGTAAAAGCTTCGCTTTCGGTAATACTCGCACTTGCGGAAGTAAAGAGCGGAACTGCTGGTATGCAGTTGGGAATGCTCTTTATCGATGAGCCACCGTTCCTTGATGCAGATGGTGTCCAGGCATACTGCGACGCTCTGCAGACGATACAGAAGAGATATCCGAACCTTAAGGTCATGGCTATAACTCATGACCCGAGCATGAAGGCAAGGTTCCCTCAGACGGTTACTGTTACGAAGGATGAGCACGGAAGCCACGCAGAACTGAGCTAAGGAGAACAAGATGGAGCGCAGATATTTTTGGTTGAAGTTAAGAGATAACTTCTTTGAAAACAAAGCGATTAAAAAACTCAGATCGATAGCTGGCGGAGACACCTACACAATCATCTACCTGAAAATGCAGCTTAAGTCCATAAATGCCGGTGGAATACTTACGTTTGATGGCTTTGCTGATACATTCGCTGATGAGCTGGCAATGGATATCGACGAGGACCCGGAGAACGTGAAGGTTACAGTGAATTTCCTTGAAAGATGCGGACTCCTCGAGGAACTTCCGGATGATCCCAACGTTCCAAATTGCCCAAAACAATATCTTCTCCCGGAAGTGAAACAGAACACAGGCAGCGAAAGCTCGAGCGCCGCTAGAATGCGGCGTTTGAGGTCAAAAACTCCTCAAATACCGTCACAAAGTGACGAGCCTGTGACGCAACCGTTACGTAGAGAAGAGAGAGAGATAGATATAGAGAAAGAGAAGATAAGAGATAGAGAAGAGATAGAGAAGATAAGAGGAGATACAGGGGAGAGCACAGCTCTCCCACCTCAGGAACTCTCTTTTAAGACTAATAACAACTCTGAATCTATTAAAAGAGTCATCGAAAGATGGAATCAGCTGTCTGATGTCGGAATTAATCAGGTCTCACGTATCACAGCAGGATCCAAGAGATATAAGTCATTGACTGCCAGGCTTAACGAATACGGAGAGGAAGATGTTCTTAAGGCTATCGACAGAATCAGAAACAGTGCCTTTCTGCAAGGAAAGGTTAAGAACTGGAAGATAACATTTGACTGGTTCGTTCTTCCTAATAACTTCATCAAAGTTCTGGAAGGCAATTTCGATGACAATGTACCGAGCCAGCCATCAGGCAACACAATAATTGATAGATGGAAGGATGCTTAAATGACCAGGGATGAAACGAAGATGCTCATGATGTTCATAAATGCTTACTATCCTCGAATGAAAATCCTGGATGCCACAACGACTATAAATGTCTGGTACATGGAACTGAAAAATTACTCGCTGGAAGAATGCGAAGATGCTGTCAGAGAGTATGACCATACATCAGATTTCCATATAGAGCCAGGGCCTGGACAGATAAGACAGATACTTGTAGAAAAGAATCTTCCGGACGAGTACAGAATGTCGGACATGGAAGCGTGGGCACTCGTTGAGAAAGCCTGTTCCAACAGCACGTATCATTCACAGGAAGAATATGACAAGCTGCCGGCATTGATACAGAAGGCTGTCGGGACTCCGTCAGTGCTAAGAGAGATAGGATCATCAGACCACGACTCAAAGGAATTCTTCAGAGGGCAGTTTATCAAAAGCCTGCATGCAGTCAGAGAGAGGGTTCTGTACGAGCGGAGAAGCAACCCTGAGTATCTTCTACCTAAAGCAGAACCAAAGCAGCTGGAGAGTCCACAGGAGCCGCCACAGCTGATAGAAAGGACGGATGAACAGATAGAAAATATTCACGAGATGATAGAGAGCTACAATAGGAAATGGTCAGATGAACGAAGAAGAGCCAATCAAAGGAACTGAGAAAGAATTTATCAAGCAGTACGAAAGCCTGACGAGGACAAGGAGTGCCTGGGAAGTTTGGGCTGACCTCATGGAAGTATGGGCGATAGCCTTATCGAATGTAGCGGATCCGGACAAAAAGAGATGGCAGGAAAGAGAAGACCAGTATCTGAGGACAATAAAGAAGTTCGATGATCCACAGGCTGTGGCTAAACTGTTTTCAATATTGACAATAGCATTAGAGAAAAATCCGGCTCAGGATTTCCTCGGAAAAATCTATATGAATCTTGGACTTGGAGACCACTGGAAAGGCCAGTTTTTCACTCCCTATACTCTATGCCAGATGATGGCTGAAATGACTATAGACCAGCAGGTTATGAAGGCCAGGATTGAGGAACACGGATGGATAGCTGTGTCGGATCCAGCGTGTGGAGCAGGAGCAACTCTTATAGCTGCGGCTGAGACTATCCGGAGAATGCATATCAATTACCAACAGAGAGTTCTTTTCATTGGCGGTGATATAGACAGAGTGACAGCTCAGATGTGTTACATACAGCTCACGTTACTTGGATGTGCCGGATATGTAGCGATAGCGGATACCCTCACCAATCCACTCGAGGGAGACGTCCTTTTCCCAAAGGAAAAAGAGGACCAAGACCTTTGGTTTACACCAGAGCTTTACGGAGAAATATGGACAGGCAGAAGGTTTGCAAGATACATTGATTTAAGTCTCAGGAAGAGAAGACCAAAGACAGATAACGTGTTTTATTTCGATTTCGATAAAAGAGAAATCAGAAAGGAGGCCTGAATGGAAGCACTTGATAAGCTGAAAAAGGAAACTATGGACGTCAAAGGAACCGCAGACATTAAGTTGGCTACATTCCTTGAGACGAGGATTAAAGACAGCAAAGCATTCGCAGAAGATTTTCTGAGAGACGGAAAAACATTCGAAGGCATGAAGAAATACATATTCGGGAGAGCACAGGAGGCTCTTGGTTCAAAATCCGGATATGTTGAAGACGAGAAAGTCTACGAATGGGCGGAAGACTACTATCACGCAACTGACGAAGACACAAACAAAGTCTCTTCAGATAAGGCAACATTTGCTGATGTGAATGAAGTTAAAAGCCAGTCAGCCAAAACAGAAGAGAAGCCGAAGACCAAGCCGATAGCAAAGAAAGCGGCAGAAAAGCATAAGGACAAGAATGAAATCGACGGACAGATGTCTATATTCGATATCCTTGGAGGCGCAAATGCAGAAGCTTGATAAGAAAAAGCTGAGGTCTATTCCCAGACCTACAGTTGATGAAAAAATAAAGGCTGCCGCAAAGAAAATATTGACTCCGAAAAAGGAATATTTCTTTGCGACAGCGGCCAAAGTTCCCAGGACTGATATCCTTATCCTTAATCTCTACACAAAGAAGAAAGGTGCAGTCTACAGAGTATTCCTTGGCAGAGAGAATTATATCACACAGGACCTTACAGTGGCAAATACAAAATGGCTTACAGGAGACATATTTAGTCTCTGCTATCGAGAAGATATATGGACATGGAGAGATGACGATTACCTGATTCTTGATGACGAGAGCCAGAAGTTATTTGATGACTGGTTTAAAAGAAATGACAACGAGAGGAATGTTTTACTTGTCGAAGAGCTCCAGGAAAAGATTAGAGCCGTAAAGCTTGAAGAACGTTACGACAGAGAGGTTGAGGAAGCAGCAAAGATTAACTCAGGTATGCCAAAGCTCCCAAAGATTGAGACCTGGGTTCAGGATGTAGTACTTGGAAAATACAATTTTCTGATTTACGAGCCTTCAGACAGGGTAAAGACAAGAGGCTACTGTACGATATGCCACAACTATGTGGAGCTTGATAACAGGAAAGACAGAAAACCTCGAAGAGACAAGAAGATGATCTGTCCGAAATGCCACAGGAAAGTCATTCTGAAACCGAAATGTGCCGCACTTGAGCAGGGATATGGAAACGGAGTGGTCTTTCAGAAGTTCAAAGATGGTTTTGTTCAAAGATACATTGTAGGTTATAGGGACTGGTTCAGGCACAGCGTGAAGGGGATAGAGGTAGATGCAAGAACTACATACTCCGAAAATATGAGGATTTATGTATATAAGAGCGAATCAGGAGAATGGAAGTATAAGACCTTTTACTATGGGATGTACAAAACATCTCACAAGGAAAGGTGGTATGAGACGGATTACCTGTCTCCGAGAAGCGCGATGCTTTACATGAGGACATTCAAACATGCCGTAAAAGGTACACCATATCAGTATTGCGGTTTGGATATCCTTCAAAAAGGGTTGGGAGATAGCCCGATAGCTTCAGCAAAATATATCGACAAATACAGGAAATGCAGATTCCTTGAATACATGGTAAAGAGAGGGCTCTACCGACTGACACAGGATTTCCTTGGGGATTACTTTTACCTCAATGTGTCGGGACTCAATGTAGATGGCCGGAGCCTTGCTGAGGTGCTGAAGATATCAAAACAGGATGTCAAAAATCTGGCGAAACAGAATGGCGGTAGAAAAGAACTTGAGCTCTACTGGGTATTCAGAGAGCATGGCAAGTCTGCGGATCCGGAACTTGTTAAGGAATATTTCGATGTTATCGGTTACAACGCTGACGAATATCTTGAAGTAGCTTTCGAACATCACATTGAGAGCAAACTACCTGGTTACTTCCGAAAGATGGCAAAAGGCAACCCGAAGCACTTCAAGAATATAGCAGATATGTGGAGAAACTACCTTCGGATTTCAGCGGAGCTGCACTTTCCCCTTGATGATAACTACTATCTGATGCCTCCGGATTTGAAGAAGGCTCACGACAGAGTGGTGAAAATCAAACTGGAAAGAGATAAGCGGAGAGAAAGGGAGCGGAACAGAAGAATGACCGCTTTGATATCTAGGCTGCAATCAGAGATTGACACATCAAGGATGTCAACAAAAAAGTACATTGTTGTACTACCTGCATCAGCAGATGATCTGATAAACGAAGGCGAGCACAATCACAACTGTGTCGGGACATATGTGGAAAGAGTAGCCAAGAAAGAGACTTTGATACTCTTTATCCGGAAGCGTGATGATCCAAAGACTCCGTTCTACACATTGGAATGGAAGGACGGAAGGATTGTACAGTGCAGAGGCAAATATAACGTAAACGCTGAGGGAGATGTCAGAGAGTTTGCGGATAAGATATCAAGATTTTTAAGAGTCCAGGAAGAGGAGAAAGACAATGCATGGAACAGATCTAAAGTGGGCTGACAGGGTATGGAACCCGGTCACAGGTTGTTATGACGGATGCAAGAAATGCTGGAAGCAGAGCAATACCACAAAGAGATTTTCAAGTGATTCCAGAATGAACAAAGCAGCTACTAGCTTATACAGGAAGGACGGAGAACTCTATATCTTAGACAAAAAGTTCGTTTCTGTTGGAGGCAGTACCCTTTCAATGCCGTTTGAGTTCGAACCGACCTACTACCGATACAGGCTGATCAATCTTGACTCACTGAAATCCGGATTTAACGTTGCAATCTGTACACAGGGAGAGCTGTTTGCTCCGTGGGTTCCGGATTGGGTTATAGAGGAAATCTTTGAGGAATGTAAAAAGCATCCGCTCAATCATTACCTGTTTACGACCTGTTATCGGGAAAGATATGAGGCACTTGCAAAGAAAGGAAAGCTTCCAAAAGGAGACCAGTTCTGGTACGGAGTCACAAATGCTTACGAAAACGATAAGCAAATGGAACTCGAGGGATATAACACATTCCTTTTGATGATGAACGACCTTACCGAGGTAAAAAATCAATACGAGTGGATAATCACAAACAATCATGAGCCGCCGGAAAATGCAGGGAATGCATCGATTTTCTATGACGGTTCACAGGAATCAGAATATCCGGCAGAGCTTTTAAAAAAGCAGATGTCTGAGAAAAGAAGCCAGATGTGGACAGCAACATGCATGGTATGTGGACATACATCACCGACCAAGGACATGATAGCAATCCTGGCAAGAAAGAAAAGAGGTACATCGGCCATGGCTGTCGGATATATGCATGAAGGCTGCTTTAAGAAATTTTGTAGTGATAGCGGAGTAGATGGCCCTGAGTTCAAAGGAAAGGAATAACAATGAGCAGGAAGATAATGACAGATGATGAAAAGAGAATACACAGAGAGGCAATAAAGCTCAGGAAAATGACGGATACACAGCTTGTTGAGTATGTCGAAAAGGCTGAAAGCTCAAAGGATACAGACGATATCGGTAAATTTATATCAGAGATATCTGGACTGCATGGGATAGGCTCTGCCACTCTTATGAAGATTGAGGGATTTGCAAAAGAGAAAGGATATATCTGATGGCAGAGAACAGGTCCTACATAGGGCGCAAGAGCAGGATATCCGGAAAACAATTTGAGGACTGGATTTCGATGTCCTGCAATTATTACTGGGAAGCCGGAGTTGCCTGGATTGAGAAGACACCTGAGCCAGTGAAATATCTGAAACCATATGAGAGGAGCAGAGACAGACGAGAGTTCGTAGCCTGTTTTGAAAAGATGGCACAACCGGACTTTAAAGGAGCGCTTTGTGATGGCTCGATGATTGTTTTCGAAGCCAAGCATACGGAGAAGGACCGGATCAGCCAGGACGTTGTATCAGAGGAGCAGAAAAAGGAATTCGAGAAATACGAAAAGCTGAATGCCCACTGTTATGTGATAGTCAGCCTTCAGATGACAGATTTCTACAGGGTTCCGTGGGACGTATGGAAGAAAATGAAATCCAGGTATGGCCACAAATACATGTCAGCGCAGGAACTTGAAGAGTTCCGGTTGAAGCAAAAAGGAACAAATATACTGTTTCTGGAAGGAGTTGAATTACATGATTATCAGTAAAGATGAACTGAGCAGAGCTCTTGGAAACATCAAGAACATCATTCCTAGAAGGACTCCAATGCCAATACTGCAGGGAGTGCTTATTACAGGTAATGTGATGATAGCGACAAATCTCAGAATGACTATCCAGCAGAAGCTCACTTGCAGCACGGATACTCCAATCTACATTCCGGCAGAATCATTCGACTTTATCGGAAGTCTGCCGAACAACGAAGGAGTGACGCTAGAGACAACGGAATCAGAGAACCAGGCAGGACAAAAGACCTTTATCGTAAAGATACAGTCGGGAAAAATCAAAGCCAGATATTCGGTCAAGGATCCTTCGGACTTCCCAGAAAAGACAATATCGATAGATGAAAGCACAATGAATGTACTGACGATGGACTCAGACAGGATTCAGGGCAGCATAAATCATGTACTGTATGCAGTGAGTAAGGAAAGATCCGCGACAGCTATGACTTCGCTTTGCATAGAAAGGAAGGAGAACTGGCTGTCCTACTTTGGGCTTGATGGACATGTCATAGCATGGGACAGAAATTATCTTGACACTAATTGTGGTGATGAGGTGAGCTCTGATGCAGGGTTTCAAATCCCGATTCCAAGAGATACAGCTGAAAAGCTGAGTTCTATGAATTTTGGAAAAAGAATCACGATAGCTTTTGACAACAAAACAGCATTTTTCTCCGGAGAGAACGTACTTGTTAAGGCAACTCTGGTGGCCGCACAGTATTTCAATTACAGGAAGATTGTTCCGGAGAATAAAAACATTTCGGTAAAGATAAACAAGAACCGTCTGATTGATGCCATTGTCAGGGCTTCACTTTCGGCAAAGCAGAGCAAATACCCGATCATCCTTAATATCGAGGGCAGCGTCATGAGGGTTCACATCAAATCTTCAAATAATGACTTCAACGAAGAGATAGAGCTCCTCAGTCCGGCAGAACAGCCGCTTACGATAGGGTTTAATCCACTGCTTCTTAAGAACTCTCTTTCGGTTTTTGAAGATGAGAACGTGAATATCAATTTCACTGGAGAAAAAGCACCGGCAGTTGTCTCTTCTGACAATCTGAAGCTTTTGACAGTAGTTTTACCTGTAAATATCAATAAGGCAGAAAGCCACGCGGCATAAGCGCGAGAAAGGAAGGCATCTATGTTGGGTATAGGGTTTTTATTGATAATTTGTGTGGTACTCAGTACTGTCTCGGAAAAGGCAAAGAAGCAGAACAGGAGAAAGAAACATTGAGAAAAGACATCTCATTCAAGGTCTTCAAGCACATACAGAAGATGTCTCTTAATGAATTCAATCGGTGGGCCATAGACATATATAAGTCGGGATATAACGATGCTTTAGAGGACGAAAAGAAAACCTCGGCTTTGGTTATTACCAACGAAGATATGTTTCTGATGCTCTGCGATAGGCTCGGAGCTGAGACCGCACGAAAAGTTATAGACATTGTGGAATCTGTACAAAAGGAGCAAAAGAATGAAGAAGGAAATTGTTAAATACTACTGCGACCGCTGTGGAAAAGAGATATCTGAAGATACTGTGATGACTGAGATTTATGCGTCCGATTTCCGCATAGGCGAAGATGGAAATACAGGAGCAGGTGAAGATAACAGTCAGCTTAATAATTATCAGTTATGCAGCGATTGTGTGCTTCAGCTGGGAATATTCCTAAGCAAGAAGACTGATGATACTGAACCGGATCGTAAAGAGAAACCGGATAAAGCAAACGAGCCTGCATCAGAGACAAGTGAGAACCAGTCACAGGCGAAGGTCAAGTATTCCGAGGAGACTATGCATGAGATACACAGGCTCCGAGAGGAAGGCTGGAAACTTAAATCCATAGTAGAAAGGCTGAATGTCAGTCAGAGCACCATAACCAACTGGCTGCAGAAAGAGGAATCAGCAGAGAATGACATTCCGGATAGCGAGCCAAAGACAATTTCAGATGATGAACTGGATAAGGTTGTGAAAGACATCCTGGCGGCCGGAGACTAAGGAGGACCAATGAAAGAAAGAGAATTTAGGTTTAGAGGGACTTATATAGCAATGGTAGCGTTGTCACTGGTGGCCGGATATACGGGCAGCGAGCTTAGCCTTAAGGGAGACAGGGCAGCAGTTCAGGCCAAGGCAGACAACAAAGTAATTAAGGAATATGGCACATACGATGGCAAAGATTTTGAGAAAGAACCAGAGATAAACCTGGACGAATATACAGCAAGCCATCAGATAAAGTACCTGAATGTCAGTATGCCGAAGGACGAGCAGGCTTATCTATATGCTCTCTGTGATGCATACGACATAGATTTTGGCTTTGCTATGGCTGTGATTGAGCACGAATCAGGATATACGGCAGATGTCATTAGCTCAACTGGAGATTATGGGTATTTTCAAATAAACAGCTGCAATCAGACGTGGCTTTCAAAAGACCTGGGCATTACAGACCTACTGGATCCGAAGCAGAATGTACGGGCAGGTATGTACATTCTGAGACAGCTTTTTGAAAAATATGAGGACGCAGGTGACGTACTCATGGCTTATCACTTTGGAGAAGGCGGAGCCAAGAAACTTTGGGATCAGGGCATTTATACGAGTAAATATTCTGACGCTATCCTCGAAAAAGGTCAGAAATATGATGAGGAGTTAAGCAAATGATGCATGAGCTTGGAACAATCGGTATCAGAATGAGGCCCAGTTTATATAAGCTGGTAAAGATAAGAGCCAAGGAAGAAGGCATTTCTGTTAGCAAGATGATGGGTAAGGCTATCGTACAGAGAAATGCCAAATTTCCTTCGAGCACTGATTACGAAAAGAAATCAAAGGCATTCGGAATCAGCATTGATCCGAACATAATCGATGAAGCCAGAGCTAAAGCCAGTGCAAACGATCAGACATTAAGCACTTACGCAGTTGAAGCGGTCAAGGCTTATCTGAAGGAGGCTCACAATGAAGATTAAAGGAATGAAAAAGCCGGAGATGGTTGTTGATTCCGAGTGTGGTTTGGTGGATAAGTGGCCGCTTTGGAACAAAAGCCGGTCATATGAAATCAGAGGAAGTGCATTACTCGTACTTTTCGGAGGAGAATGGATCTACTATTACAACCTTAATCTCATTAAAAGCTGCAGAATCGTTGATAAGCAAGGAATTAACACTATCGACATGATAAAAGCAAGGCTGACTGAATAAAGGAGAAAATGAATGAGAGATTTTAGACAGGAAGGCTACGAAAAAGTACAAAAGCTTAAGGCTGAAGCTGTACGCGCTAGAAATATGGCAGGCAACATATATATGCTGCATGTAGGGAATGCAGAGGAGCAGACATTGTTAATCAATGCCCTTGAATATTATTCGGCAGGTATCACAAAAGAAGCCGCTGATATCAAAAGAGCTTTGGATTGCGGAGATGAGTACGGCAACCTTAAAAGCCAGGATGAAAAAGATATCTTGAAAAATTGCATTACGCTTATGCAAGAAGTTGCTTGCGAAATTCAAATATATGCTCTTGCTTCAGGGGCCGACATCTTTCAGCCAGAAAAGGACGAAGATGGGAATTATAAAGATGATGCAGATGGAACAGAATGGTATAACCACTGGTATTCTTCCCGTTTTCAGTATTTCCAAATTGTAAGGGAACTATTTTTGAGAAGTACAACTCATGCCGGAGGGACATCAGTAAAGGCCAAGTGCAGAGAACTCGGAGTTGATCCTTCTGCCGGAGTTACGATTGAGTTCGATCCCGATATGAACGAAGACAATTACTACGAGTGCTAATAGGAGGAAATGGGAATGGTTTTTACAGAAGATGAACAAGTAGTAATAAGAAGTTTAAACCCGGATATAAAATATTTAGCCAGAGATATGGATGGCAGTTTATATGGACATTCCGAGAAGCCATTAAAGCAAGCGGCTGCGTGGGAATCAATAGGCAATTTGTATGATTTAACCTCATTTACAAATGCTTTTCAAGGCATTACATGGAAAGACAAAGAGCCAACATACATTGGGACTGGAGCCGCATTTACAACATTTGGGAAATGGACAAATGTCGATGACGGATTGCCTGGTCACGATGGACTCTACATTGTCAGCGTTGTTCCGGCTGTTAATGGCGAACCGACAGGAGAATTTTTTCCGGAATCCCGTATAGTCTCCGAGTACAGTGTAATTAAAGGCTGGGGAATAGAACAATGCGAGTCATTGGAGAATCCACCCAAAGTTACGCATTGGATGCCGTGGCCCTCTGCACCGGAAAGGAGACAGGACAAATGAGACTTATTGACGCAGACCAAATGGCAGCTGATGGCTTACGACGCTTGAACAGGATCCGATACGAGATAGAAAGGAGAAAAATACGATGGGCATAACAATTACAGCAACCAACCCAAAACACGAGTTTGATATGGGGTATTTTAGCTTTTTTAGGCTACGGAGAGAGATCGCACTTGCGTTAAATGAGGAATTTGGCAGGAACTATGCCAATCTGGTACGCTGCGATACACAAGAAGAGTACGAGACTAACGACAAAATCGCAAACCGGATCATACAGGAAAATCATCTGGACCGCTATGCCGATGTGCTCGATTTTCTATATATGCCGGATGGCGGGGGAGAAGTGGGGTACAAGACTTGTGGGGACATCCTCAGTCTTATCCGGGATCGAAAATGCAGCACAGACTTTCGATACGCTTTAATGCGGCACAATGACTGGGAGGAATTTAAGGAATTTTTGCAGGACTGTTACTCGCACCACAAGAAAATGCGGTGGCATTGAAATCGGCGCAGCTAAAAACACTATTAGTAGGAGGACATTATGATTGAAGAGGTCGGATGTTGGAATTGTGAATTAGATGGAGTAAAGAGTGGAAAAACTGTCTGCCAGGATTGTGGTAGAGAGGTTGCTCATTATTGCAAAGAATATAGCCATGAAAAAATATGGGTTGAAAAATCGGAAATGGAACGGAGGACAAAAATGACAATGGAAGATCATGGAAAGATGGAAGATTATGGAAAGTTAGAAGGAATCATCAAAGACCTAGAACAAGAGCCTTGCGAGGATGCAATTAGTAGAGAGGCGATGCTAGATTATCAGCAATATCTACACGGCAGGATGTCAAATGAAGAAAACCACAAGCTGTGGGAGTTCATTATGGATTTACCACTTGTAACACCGAAACAGGCGTGGATTCCTTGCAATGAGAGGTTGCCAGAAGAACACGAATGGATTGGCACGAAGATATTCGGGACAACAATTTCAGACGAAGTTTATGTTACTTTTGAAAATCCGGATGGCAAGAGATTTGTAAAGCACGTTAGTTTTCAGAATGGCAAGCTGAGTAATTTCGCCCAAGACAAGATAGATGCTTTTTACAAAGGTTCAGTACCTATAGCCTGGATGCCATTACCAGAGCCGTACAAGGCAAAAAAAGACGGTGATTCCCGAGAGAAGAAGTATTACTGGATAGGTAATGAGTATGATGGCTATGCAGATGGCAATCCCGTTTATTATTTATGGGAGTGTTCCCGTTGTGGCTATGAGCATTATGGAGAGCAGGACACACTAACGAATTACTGTCCTAACTGTGGGGCAAAAATGCAAATGCAGCCACCTGAAGAGGAGAACAAAAATGAGATTGATTGATGCAGATAGGCTCCTCACTCTAATAAAGTATTTGAAGAAAAGCGTATGTTATCAAGAGAATAATTGCCAGATGGCAATAAACGAAATTGAAGGCTTTATCTATAGCTCACATGTTTTTGAATCACCTGAATGGCACCCGATTATAGAGGGCAAGCCAACGTATCCGGACAGAATCGGTAGCTACCTGGTAACAGTCGAAAAGGACGGAACCATAGACACAGCCGAAGCCTATTTTTACGACAATGGTTTTGCTGTCTTCGATGAACCGAATGATGAATATGCTTATAAAATCTTTAAAGTCCTGGCATGGGCAGAGCTTCCAAGGCCATATAAGGGGGATTGTGAGAAAAATCTTAATGACAAGAGAGCGGATGACTGTCCACTTAGAGATATCTCTATTCGACTATTTTAAAAATGGTGAGAAGAAGCAGGAGGAATGATGAGATGCAGAAGATGTGGAAGAATCTTGAGAGATCCTCAATCGATACAGATCGGCTATGGTCCGGTTTGCTATGAAAAAGAATTCGGATGTTCATTGACATTTGGAGATGAGAGGACAACTGAACCGGAAATACCCGATGTACCTGGACAGATGAGCATAAACGGGTTCTTTCTGTTCGATTTTGAGAGGGAAGAAATATGGCATTTATGATAATTGTGGTTATAGCATTGCTTGGTTTCAACATAATGGCACTTGCACAGTTAATATCAGCTGATAAAGAAATAGAGGTCCTTAAGAGAGAGCAAAAGAGACTTGAAATCCGCCTCGAAACTCTTATTCAGCTGAGAGAAGACAAAACCCCGAGTCAAGAAAGGAGACAAGATGGCAGAAGAAATCAAGCATGTTTTAGATGAGGCTATTGACGGAGACAAGAAGATAATACTTATATCAGCTAATGAGCTGAAAGAGTTCGCGGCTTCCTTAGCCAATGACTCAGCGACACAGGCGGCACAGGAAGCAGTAAAAGTCTACCAGGAAGAGAAGATGAAAGACTGGAAGAGCAGAAAGGACAGAAGGTTCCACAATACAGACTTGCTTCTCAGAAATTACACGATGCTCAAAAAGAATGTCGAAGATGCCGTATATACAAAGTCTCAGCTTGAAGCAGAACAGGACGAAGCAGAAGAAATCCTTGAGCTGATGGATTCAAGGTCGGATTCAGACCTTACCATAGAGAGCATCAAACAGTCAAAGATAAGAACAGCTATAATTATGGCTCACATTGACCAGATGCTTGATGTATTCAAAGCTTATTGCGAGGAGAGCCCGGATCCGCTGATGCAGAGAAGATATAATGTCCTGATGGATATGTATATCGGAGAGTACAAGGAAGAGACCGGAGAGTACATAACGCTGACAGTTCCTGAGATTGCAGATAAATATTCAATCTCAAAAGAGTCAGTTTATGGTGACTTAAAGATTGCAAAAGAAAGGGTTTCTTCACTCATTTTTGGAATCGAAGGGATACCAAAAAGATAAAAACAAAGGCGCTATATCGGATATTACTTTTAGCTCACCTGTTACAAAAAAAATAAATTGCATCTGCAAAACCAAAATGGTAATGTAGTATGCGGATAATAAAGGTTTGAAAGCACTCAGTCGTGAGATTGGGCGCTTTTTTTATCTGCCCTCCTACTCCTTTCCAAAAATTACTTACATACAGTTTCATACAAAAAAGGAGGTACAGAAATGATTGGTATTATCTTCCTGATTGCTTATGCAGCAGTCATGATAATAGCGACGATCCTATTATCCAGGAAGAGCGACAACAAGGACAATTTTTATGTCGGGAACAGAAACATGGGAGTTTTTGCGAGTGCTTTGAGCATAGCAGCTACGTGGATCTGGGCTCCGGCATTATTTACGTCTTCGGAAAAAGCCTATACGAACGGATTTGCAGGTCTGTTTTGGTTCCTTGTTCCGAACGTCCTTTGTCTGCTCTTATTTATCCCCTTTGCAAAAAAGATAAGACAGGAAATGCCACAGGGAATAACGCTGAGCGGCTATATTTATCAAAAGTACAAGTCGAAATCAGCAAGAAATGTTTATCTTGTCCAACTCATTGGCCTGTCAGTGCTTTCCACAGCGGTTCAGCTGCTTGCAGGAGGTACGATTATGAGCATGATTACCGGGATTCCATTCCCGATAATGGTAGTTATCCTTGCAGCAATTGCTTACTCTTACAGTAGGATTTCGGGAATCCAGGCATCAGTCATCACAGATGATATTCAGATGTTCTTCGTCCTTGGAGCCTGCGCTCTCTTTGTTCCGTGGGCGCTTATGCAGCACGGTGGAGTATCAGCTATGGTTAATGGCCTAGGCGGTATCACAGGAGAGTACACCAGTATATTCGGGAGCAAGGGACTTGAGGTGTTCTTAGGGTTCGGGCTACCAACAGCTATTGGACTTATCTCAGGGCCTTTCGGAGACCAGTGCTTCTGGCAGAGGGCATTCTGCATCAAGGAGGACAAGATCGGCAAAGCATTTGGACTGGGAGCTTTTTTCTTTGCTCTTGCGCCGCTGAGTATGGGAATACTCGGGTTCATAGCCGCAGGTAAAGGATTTGTTGCTCAGTCGACTGGAACTGTAAACTTCGAGCTTATCGAAAGTATATTTCCGGCATGGTGCGTGATACCATTTCTTTTTATGCTTATCTCGGGGCTGTTGTCAACGATAGACAGTAACTTATGTGCTATCTCCTCCCTGACAACAGATATGCTCCCGAAAACGAATGTTAAGACCGCTAAGGTGTCAATGCTAGTCCTCCTTGCATGTGGAATACTTATGTCTTTGATACCGGGGCTCACCGTGACTAAGCTGTTTCTTTTCTACGGAATATTAAGAGCTACTACTTTACTACCAACGGTAATCACGCTTTGTCATGTTAAGCTGACGGGCAGGGGTGTGGCAAGAGGCGTGCTTACATCCCTTGTCATAGGCTTACCGATATTCGGATATGGCAATATTGCAAACGATTCCACATTCAAGACGATCGGAGCACTCGCAGCTGTGCTTCTTTCCGGAACCGTCGCATTCATATCCTCAAGAAAGGAGATGCGGAAATGCTCGGACGTAAGCAGAACATAACTAACGACGAATGGCTTGAAGCCGTTGAACACATAAAAGAGACAGTCAAAAAGAAAGACCTGGACGCGAAAGTCAGAGAGACGATAGCAGACATCAAAGCCAAGACCAAGGACAAGAAAGCAGCTTATTCGTGGTCTGCTGGCAAAGATTCCATCGTTCTTGGAGACATCTGCAGAAGGGCAGGAATCAAAGATTGTGTTCTGGTTGTATCAGACCTCGAGTATCCGGCATTCGCCGATTGGATAGATAAAAATAAGCCGGAAAACCTAACGATAATAAACACTCATCAGGACCTTGAGTGGCTTTCAAAGCATGAGGATATGTTATTCCCTCAGGACAGTCAGAAAGCAGGCCTGTGGTTCCACATAGTCCAGCACCGAGGGCAGGCGAAGTATTACAAGGACAATAACCTTGATATGCTACTGCTTGGACGCAGACGTGCTGATGGAAATTATGTGGGCAGAGGCACGAACATCTACACGAACACTCAGGGAGTGACAAGGTTCAGCCCTTTAGCGGATTGGAGTCACGAACTGGTGCTTGCTTATATAGCCTATTACAAACTTCCGCTTCCACCTATATACGGATGGAAGAATGGATATCTCTGTGGCACACATCCCTGGCCGGCACGTCAATGGACTGGTTCCATTGAGAACGGATGGAAGGAAGTATATGATATCGATCCGTCCATAGTGAAGGAAGCCGCAGAGAAGATTGAGAGTGCCAGGGAATTTTTAACAACTGTTTGACTTTCAGCCCGGATTGCAGTCCGGGGCCTTACTCCTTCGTAAGGAGACAAAATGAAGGTTATAACGAAAAAGCTGTCTGAGCTTAAACAGCCGGAAGTGAATGTAAGGCTTCACACTCAGAAGCAGCTTAAGGAATTTGAACGCAGTATCAATATGTTCGGCCAGATAAGGCCTATCGTTATAGACGAGACAAACACGATCCTCGCTGGCAACGGTCTATATGAAACGTTGCAGATGATGGGTAAAGATACTGCAGAATGCTATCAGTACACTGATTTGACCGAGAGTCAGAAGAAAAAGCTGATGATAGCAGATAACAAGATATTCTCTTTGGGTGTCGAAAATAACGATGCCCTTAACCAGATACTGAATGAGCTGTCCGGTGACCTTGATATACCGGGTTATGACCAGGAAGTGCTCGAGGAGATCGTAACAGATGCCGCCGAGATTACTGAAAAGGTTTCAGACTATGGAAATATATCAGAACAGCAGATAGATGACATTCAGAGCAGGCAGGTGCGGACACAGCAGCCACAGGAGAACCGTTCAAACAATGAGACGGAGAACTACAAGGGTGATGCACCGCAAGCCGCCACAGAGCCTCTACGTGGCGCAGAGAGCCAACCTGTTCAGACTCCACAGGACGATACAGAGTCGAGAAGGTTCGTCATATGCCCGAAATGTGGTGAAAAGATATGGCTGTAAAGAGGATAAAGGCAGACATTAACGTTCTTGAGGCTTCCAGGAGGCGAATCAAGAACATATTTAACACGGGCCTGCCGATATATCTGAGTTTTTCAGGCGGCAAAGACAGCTTATGTCTGGCAAATGTCGTACTCGAAATGCTAAATGCCGGAGAGATTGATCCGACACAGCTCACAGTACAGTTCATAGACGAGGAAGCCGTATATGACTGTATCGATGAGAAAGTAAAGGAATGGCGGAAGAAGTTCATGCTCGCAGGAGCCAAATTCGAATGGTTCTGCCTTGAAGTGAAACACTTCAACTGCTTCAACCAACTGACGAATGATGAGTCTTTCATCTGCTGGGACCACACAAAAGAAGATGTGTGGGTACGCAGACCGCCTAAATTCGCTATAAGAAGTCACCCGGCTCTTAACCCGAGGAAGGATACATATCAGACCTTCCTGGCTAAGAGGTGTGCCAATGGGATAAACATGGTGGGAATAAGAGTTGCGGAATCGCTGCAACGCTTACAGAACATCGCTAGAATGAACGGCGGCTACGTGACAAAAGATAATAAGACGTTCCCAATATACGACTGGAGAGATCATGATGTCTGGCTTTACCTGCTGGACCATAACATTGATATCCCGGTCGTTTATTTATATCTGTGGCAGACAGGAACACGGAAGAACCAACTGAGAATATCTCAGTTCTTTTCCGTGGATACAGCAAAGTGTCTCGTCAATATGAATGAGTATTACCCAGATCTGATGGAAAAGGTATGCAGAAGAGAACCTAATGCATATTTAGCATCGCTTTACTGGGATTCTGAAATGTTCGGAAGAAAGAGCAGGAACAGAAAAGAACTCGAGAAAGATGACGGGGTGGATTACAGGGCAAAGCTCCTGGAAGTATTTAAGAATCCTACTAAGTATTTCCATACTGAGCACGCTTTACTGATATGCAACAGATACCTTCACTTCTACCGTAAGGACGCTCTGATATTCGACAACAAAGATTGCAAGGATATCTATGAGGGACTTATGGCAGGAGACCCGAAGATGAGAACTCTGAGGGCATTATACACGAGGACATATACAAGATATGTCCAGAAAGCGAAGGAGGGAACAATATGAATATCAAAGAGCCATTATCCACATTACAGTGGGTTGACCGAAACAAACTTCACGCAAACGATTACAACCCGAACAAGGTTTCAAAACAAAATATGGAACTGCTAAAGCAGTCGATTATCACGAATGGTTGGACAATGCCTATCGTGGTAAGGCCTGATTATACGATAATCGATGGCTTCCACAGATGGCTGATATCCGGCGAGGAACCTTTGAAGACTGAGCTGGGCGGAATGGTCCCGGTAGTAATCGTAAAGCACAAGGACAAAGCCGAGGATATGTACGGCACTGTTACTCACAATAGGGCACGAGGCGAACACTTACTTGAGCCTATGAAGCACATTGTGAAGGAGCTGATCGATGAGGGCAAGTCGATTGAAGAGATAGGAAAGCAGCTTGGAATGAAGCCTGAAGAGATTTTCAGACTGTCAGACTTCTCAAAAGACGATTTCCTTCGGCTTATGGTCGGGAATGACCATAAGTATTCGAATGCGGAATTGATAACACAATTATAATGGTTGAAAATCAACGAGCACAGAGAGACTTCACGGCTGAACCCCTATCGTTTCCGAATTAACACCGCTAGGAAGGAGGGATGGGATGCCGAGAAGCAGAAGCCCCGATTCAATCAAGGCTGAGAAGTTGTTTTTGAATAAGCACAAGAGCCTTGTAGAAATCGCCAAAATACTCAAAGTTCCGGAAGGAACCGTTCGGAGCTGGAAGAACAGATATGGTTGGGATTCCATTCCGAAAAAAGATTCAAAAAAAAACGAATGCAACGTTGCAAACGAGAACAAGAATGCAACGTTGCATAAGAAGAAGACACCACCAAAGAGGAAGCCTGGCGGACAGCCGGGGAACCTTAACGCTTATGGAAACAATGGCGGAGCACCTAAGGGCAGTCACAATGCATTAAAGCACGGTGGCTACTCGTTGGCAGATTGGGGTGTCTTTTCAGATGAGGAAGGCGACCTGATAAACGGGAGACCGGAAGACCTCAAAGACCAGCTTCAGGAAGAGATTGATATCTATACCATTCGGGAACACCGATTGATAAGAGCTATCAACAAGTACAACGGACTTAAAGGCGGTCTATATGTCTCAAACGTGATGCGTTCTGAGAACAAGAGAACATTCAAGTCCGAAGAAGAGAAGCAGCAGTACGAAGACATACAGGCAGGAAAGGTCGAGGCCGGAGAAAAGCTCCCCGGAACTCCCTATCAGATAACAACGACAACCGGCAACGCAACGGATATAGTTCTGAGGCTTGAAAAAGAGCTGTCAACAGTTCAGAGAGCCAAAGATGCAGCCATTGCAGAGCTTAAGCAGTTACAGAAACTTGATGCTGAGACAGAAGCACAGCAGAACGGAACAGATGCTGTATCTGCGTGGATGGAAGCGGTAAGAAAGAGCAGAGGTGATACAGATGATAGTGGATCCTCAGCTTAAAGACTTCCTCAATGAGTCCATGCCGATATGGCAGAAGAACCCAGTGCAGTACTTCCGAGAAGTCCTTCAGTTCACACCCGATGAATGGCAGGAAGAAGCCGCCAATGACTTGGCAAATTTCCCCCAGGTGGCTATAAAGTCTGGGCAAGGTGTTGGAAAGACAGGATTTGAGGCAGCATCAGCATTGTGGTTCCTTACCTGCTTTGAAAATTCAAGAGTTGTTGCGACAGCTCCGACAAGGCAGCAGCTACATGATGTCCTCTGGTCCGAGATAGCCAAGTGGCAGGAGAATTCACCACTCCTCAGAGAGATACTGAAGTGGACGAAGACATACGTCTACATGAAAGGCTCTGAACAGAGGTGGTTCGCAGTTGCAAGAGTTGCTTCAAAGCCTGAGAACATGCAGGGATTTCATGAGGATTCGATGCTGTTCATTGTCGACGAGGCTTCCGGTGTCAGAGATGACATCATGGAGGCTATACACGGAACTCTGACAGGAACTCACAACAGGCTTCTGATGTGTGGAAACCCCACACAGTCAACAGGAGACTTCCATGACGCTTTTACCAGCGACAGAGACCAGTACAAGCTCCATACAGTAAATTCTGAGGACAGCCCGAGGACGAACAAACAGGCTATCAACAATCTGATAAAGAAATACGGCTACGATTCAAACGTTGTGCGTGTCCGTGTCAGAGGTCTTTTCCCGAATCAGGACGATGACGTACTCATTGGTATTTCTCTTCTGGAACAGTGTTCAGACAAACTATTCGAGCTTCCGGAAAAGGACGAGATGAGCTACATGTCCATAGGCTGCGATGTTGCCAGATATGGTGATGATGAGACAGTAATCTATGCAAACCGTTTTGGACGAGTAAAGATTGAGTACACCAAACGAGGACAGGACCTCATGGCAACAGTCGGTGATATCGTTCGAGCATACAGGAAGATGATTTCTGAGTTCCCGGACTATACCGGTTATGTGTTCGCCATGATCGATGATACCGGCCTTGGTGGTGGAGTTACGGACAGGTTCAGAGAAGTAAAGGTAGAGGAAAAGCTGACGAGGCTTGTCGTAATACCGATAAATGCGGCTGAGCATATAGAACAGGATTCCCTCGAGAACAAGGAAGCCTTCAAGAACTACAACAACTTAACGACTCACATGTGGGCAAATGTCAAAGACCTGCTCACAAATAAACAGATACAGATTGAGGACGATGGCATTCTGTTCGGGCAGATGTCGGCAAGGAAATACCGTGTTGCATCCAACGGAAAGATTCAGCTTGAGTCCAAAGATGACATGAAAAAGCGAGGCCTTGATTCACCCGACCGAGGCGACGCTCTTGCCCTATGTCTGTACAAGGGCAAGATAAAGAAGTTTACAGGCTCAGTTCCAAGCACGCAGGCAGTCGGAGCACTGTCGAAGACGAGCTACTGGGCAAATCACTAAGGAAGGAGGCGAAAGAATGGGTAAAGAGATCGGCCGCATAGGTCAGCGAAGATGGGGCGGAGTTATCCGTGAAGAGTTCCTGCCGGAGCTTCAAGGTCTGCAGGGTATCAAAACATACAGAGAGATGGCAGACAATGATGACACGGTAGGCGCAATCCTCTTCGCAATCAAGAACCTTATCCGCCACGCTGACTGGAACGTAGAGCCAGGAGGAGATACGACGGACGATAAGAATGCGGCACAGTTCGTGGAAGAATGCATGGACGATATGCAGCAGATATGGACTGAGACTATATCCGAAATCCTCTCTTTCTTGACATACGGATGGAGCTATCACGAAATCGTGTATAAGCGGAGAATGGGGAGGACTAACAACCCTAAGACGAACAGCAAGTTCTCTGACGGGCTTATAGGCTGGCAGAAACTTCCTATTCGTGCGCAGGAAACACTGTACAGATGGGAATATGACGATGATGATAATCTCATCGGAATGACACAGCAGCCACCACCTGATTACGGGACATATACGATACCGATAGAAAAGGCGCTGCTCTTCAGAACAGAGTCCAATAAGGACAATCCTGAGGGCAGGTCAATCCTAAGGAATGCATATCGTTCCTGGTACTTCAAGAGAAGGATACAGGAGATTGAGGCCGTGGGAATTGAAAGAGACCTTGCCGGTCTTCCGGTTATCCACACTCCGGAAGGCACAGATATCTGGAACAGTAACGATCCTCAGATGACAAACCTCAATGCCTCTCTTGTCACGATGATTAAAAATATCAGACGTGATGAGTACGAAGGACTTGTTCTTCCGAATGGCTATGAGTTCGAGCTTGTATCCACCGGTGGTTCAAGGCAGTTTGACACGAATGCCATTATCGAGAGATATGACACGAGGATTGCTATGGCAGTCCTTGCAGACTTCCTTATGCTGGGGCATCAGCAAGTCGGGAGCTTCGCTTTATCGAGCGATAAGACCGAGATGTTTACAACAGCGATAAGCACGTTCCTTGATATCATCTGTGAGACCTTCAACAACAAAGGTATTCCGTCGTTGATTGATATAAACGGAGAACACTTCAATAACATCACCGATTACCCTCGGCTGACTCACGGCCAGGTAGAGGAAGTCGATGTCGTAGCTATGGCTGACTTCATTCAGAAGATGGTTGGCTCCGGAATCATTATCCCAGATGGAGAGCTCGAGGATTACATCAGACAGATAGCAAATCTGCCCGAGAAGACCGAGATTGAGCAGCAGACAGTAAATCCTAAGCGTGACGGAACGAATCGCCAGGACGGGGCTGACAGCGGCGCAGAGGAGCCTTCTGACGATGAGCCTACCGAAGAGGAAATTGAAGAAGCGAAGAAACGTCTAGGACGCATCTGAAAGTGAGGTGTCTATGTTTAAGTACATCACTCCGGGTGTTCATCTGGCTAAGTTGTCCGATGGCAGACAGCAGTTACTTGATGCCCTGGACACCTTTATCAATCAGAACGAGGCAGAGCCGATCAGGATACTTTGCAGGCTATGGAAAGACCAGGCAACTGTTCTTACTTATCCGGAGATACGTCAATGGATTGATACAGGGCAGATTGACCAGTCATTCATAGAGCAGTGGAGACAGGATTACTCGAAAGCCTTAACTGAGGCATTCGCGGGGCTTTGGCTTACTGCTGCTTCGGAAGGCTTCAAAGCCTCTGCTCCATTCCAATGGTTATCTGATACAGACTTTGTATATAAGCCACAGGCTTCTGGAATGGCTCAATGGGTTACGAACCATACGGCAGAGCTGGTCACTCAGGTTACATCGACTCAGGAACAGGCGATAAAAGATGTCTGTGCCATGGCTATAAGAGACCACATCTCATCATCAGAGATGCAATATACTATTCGTCCGATTGTAGGGCTCACTGGAGTACAGGCAAAAGCAAATGCCAAGTACTACACAACCGTCAAGGAACAGCTTCTTAAAGACCACCCGAGAATGAAAGTCGAGAACGCTGAAAAGAAAGCACGGCACAAGGCTCAGATGTACGCTGAGAAGCAGCAGAGATACAGAGCTCAGACGATAGCAAGAACTGAATTGGGAAATGCTTACAATCAGGGGGCTTACGATGGTGTCCAAGATGCCATCAGCCGAGGATATATCAATCCTCCGAAGAAACGCTGGGTTACAGCAAGAGGTCCTCATGTGTGCCAGCACTGCGAAAGTCTCGAAGGAAAGATAGTAGAATTCAACGAGTCATTTGACGGTGGCCCTTTTGGACTGGTAGACGGTCCGCTGCTTCACCCTAGATGTCAATGCGTACTCGAGTTTTTGAAAGGAGATAATACAGAGGATGTTGGAATTCAAGGATTTGATTCGATTTGAGAAGAAAAAAGAACCAGACAAAAAGAATCAGATCGTCAAAGGAAGGTTTAAGATTGCCAAAAGTGATGATGACAAGAGACTTGCTTTTGGATGGGCAAACATCTCCCTTGATGTAGATGGTGAAGAGCTGGTCGATTATCAGGACGAGATGATAGACCCGGAAGACCTGGAACAAGCTGCATACAATTTCGTACTCAAGTACAGAGCCGGAGGAGAGATGCACAAACAGGAGCTCAAAAACAGAGCGGTTCTCGTCGAATCTATTGTATTCACAGAGGAAAAGCAGAAAGCTTTAGGAATACCTGAAGGAACACTCCCGGTCGGATGGTGGATAGGCTTCTATGTGCCAGATGATGACCTGTGGGAGAAGGTAAAGGACGGAACATACACAATGTTCTCTATCGAAGGATCCGCAACCCGAGTCGAGGTTGATGAGAACGGAAACCCGGTTGAGACAGAAGAGACCGGAGAAGCAGATGATTAACAATGATGCAGATGGCAGCCGAGAGGCTGCTTTTTTAATGCATAAAACTCACAAGAAAGGAGGAAGACACAGGTGCCAAAGAAACTAAAGAACCTAGAGATTACAAACGTGGACTTTGTGGACGAGGGGGCCAATCAGAAGGCAAACATCAAGATTACAAAGTCCAGAAAATCAGCAATCAGCAAGGCTTTCTCAGCATTAGGAAAGGCAATCGGGATAAGAGAGATACCAGAGTCTATCGAAAAAGCAGCCGCCTCATTTGATGATGAGTTAAACGGCAATACAGTAGACAAAATCTGTAATGAAATCTGGGATTTGACTGACGCTTTAAGGCAGTCGTTGATATCCATTGCCAGAGATGATGATGCAGAGAATAAGACAGAACTTTATAACCAGTCACTTGAGCAGTTCTCAGAGGCTATGAAACAGACCGTACCTTCATGGGGAAGTGATACGAGTGCCGGAGTTGTAAAGTCTACGGCTTATAGAAAAGCCAGTAAACCACAGATCGCCAAGAAAGGCGAACCACAGAAAGGAGACATTGAAGAGATGGCTAAGATCGACAAGAGCAAGATGTCCGCTGACGACCTCAATACTTACAATGCACTCATTGCCAAGTATGCTGTCAATGAGGGCGAGAATCCGGAAGGAGTTGGCAAGGCCAATGTAGAACCGGATAAGAACAAAGAGACCGCAGAGGAAAAGGGCTGCGAAGAGGAAAACGAGAAGACCACTAAGAAGAGCATTCATGAGACAGAGACTGGTGAGGCTGATATCTACAAGGGTATCGATCCTCGTATCAAAGCTGAGATTGAAGGACTCAAGAAGTTTAAGGCTGAGGCCGAGACCAGAGAGCTCAATGCCGTAGCAAAGAAGTATGAGGCAATCGGCAAGAAGGCTGAGGACTTAGTTCCACAGCTCAAGAAGGCAAAGGATGCCGGAATGTATGACGAGATGATTTCTCTCCTTGACGGTCAGCTCGCAATGCAGCAGCAGAGCGGACTCTTCACAGAGGTAGGAAAGAGCAATCATGGATCTTCAAAGGTAACCAAGAATGATATCAACACAAAGGTTGAGACCATTGCAAAGGGATACATGGAGAAGGATCCATCACTTTCTCATACATCAGCTATCGCAAAGGCATGGAATAACAATCCAGACCTCTTCGAAGAGTATGACGAGCAGTACAACCAGTAAAGAAAGGAGATAAACCATGGGAAAGAACTTCAACGGAACCCAGATTAACAACTCTGCGACCATCGTTGAGCAGGCCGGAGCTGACATTGCAGATGTCCGTAACCGTGCCGTCAAGTATGACACAGATGGAAACGTAGTCCTTACTGCAGCTTCCACAGATGCCGCAATCGGACTCGCAATCATCGAGGCTGGCTACAACGATATCTCAGGAGAGACATCCGGAAAGGCAGCAACCGGAGATGATGTAGATATCCAGATTAAGGATATCGGTTACGCAATCGCTTCTGACACCATCGAGAAGGGCGCAGAGGTTTCAGGAACAGCAGACGGACTTATCAAGGCCTCAGCTGCCGGAGATTATGTCCTCGGCATCGCTCTTACTGCCGGAACAAAGGGCAGCTATGTAGAGGTACTGATTAACAGATATCAGAAGGCTTCAGCCTAAGTAAAGAAGGAGGTTAAAACATGCCAACAGCAGCAGACATTCAGAACGAGATTGCAAAGGGCCGCTTCACACCGCACACAGCGCTTACAAATATGGCTCTTGCTTACTATCAGGATTCAACAAATTACTTTGCAAAGAGCATCTTCCCAACCGTCCCAGTTAGTCTTTCATCAGACAACTACTATGTGTTCGACAAGGAAGACCTTTTAAGGGATAACTGGAAGAGAAAGCCAGCTTACGGAAAGGTTTCACCTGTTCCTGTATCAGAGCATACAGAGCAGTACGCTTGCCAGGTTGACCAGATGATTATGGGTATTGACCAGATCAGACAGACAGACCTCACAAGACGTCAGGCTCCTGCAACAGCTGATCCTCGTGTCCAGAGAACAAGAACGATTGCTGAGCAGCTTAATATCCACCAGGATAGAATCTTTGCTCAGAAGTTCTTCAAGACTGGAATCTGGGGACAGGATATGAAGGGTTCAACAGCAGCAAGCGAGGGCTCAACTTTCATTAAGTTCTCTGACTCAAATGCGGATCCTATCAAGTTCATTGACGAAGAGAAGTCAAAGATGCTTGCGTCTACCGGACGTATGCCAAACCGTCTTGCCCTTGGAAACAAGGTATTCAATGCCTTAAAGAACAGCGAGGCTATCCTTGACCATGTAAAGTACGGCGGTTCAACAGCAAATCCTGCAACTGTAAGCCTTCAGGTACTCGCAGAGCTCTTCGGAGTAGACCAGGTTGTAGTCCTCAATTCAATTATGAACAAGGGCGCTATGGGCGCAGATGCAAACATGGGATTCATCGCTGATGACAGTTCATTCCTTCTTGCTTATGCGACACCTAATCCTTCAATCGATGAGCCATCTGCAGGATACATCTTTACATGGGATATGCTCGGAGACGGACAGCTTCTCCCAATCCTTCAGAACCCAGGAGAGCCAGGAACACATACTGAGTACATCGAGGGCCTTGTTGCATCAGACATGAGAGCAACAGCTAAAGACCTCGGATACTTCTACTCAGAAGCAGTTTAAGGAGGTCTGAAATGGCACTTATCGCATTGAAACCATGCAGTTTCAGCGGTGTCACATATCTTAAAGGTGAAGAAGTACCATACGACGCCGTTGTTAATGCGGAAGCACAGAAGAAATACGGTGTCTTAGCTGAAAGCAATGCAGAATCAAAGACTGCATCAGGAGCTAAGGCCGTTTTCAATGTGCCGGTTGATGACGGGAACGGTAAATTTACCTCTTTGCCAGTAAGTGAGGAGACTCTTCAGAACGCAGCAAAAGTTATGCAGATGTCAGCTGATAATGCCGTAAAAGCTGTCGCTGACATCTCGGATAATGACTGCCTTATCCTCATCAATGCCCTGGATTCACGCAAAACCGTGAAGAAGGCTACATCAGACAGGGGCAAGGCTCTTGAAGGAGCAGACACCGAAGCAGCTGCAGAAGCAAAAGGAGATACAGCGGAAGAGGGGTGATTAAATGAGCGCCACTTACGCATATGATCCATCTAAATTAGCCGAGAGAGGCAAGGACCTGATGAGGTTCGAGCTGGGAGACACAATGGTCGAGGGAGGACAGGACACCTGCGCTTTGTGCGACGAGGAATATGAAGCCCTGTTGAATATGTACCCCGACAGCTGGAAAAAGGCAAAGATGCACTGCATTGAGTCTATTTTCAGACGTTTCAGCTACGAAACTGACACATTAGACGGAGAGCTTTCACTTAAATTTGGCGACAGAGCGAAGCTGTGGCAGGAGGAATACCAGAAACTCAAAGCAGAGGCAGAAGCTGATGACACAGACTGCCATGCAATCGAGAGTATGGGCTGTCCTGTACATAGAGGACCTTATTTCCGCCTTGGAATGATGAGCAGAGACAGGGTAGGTGAGGTACATGAACGATAATCCATTCAGAGGAATGTATCTAAGACCGGGCAATCTGGTAAAGGATTTCCGGAGCTATACGCTTACACAAGAAATATCTGATGTCGGAATGCCTATTAACAAATACGTTCCGGGCGAAGTCCTATTCCGCGGCGCTTTAACATCAGCTGGCAGCAATGTCAACGAGAGAATGAAGCACCTGTGGGATCAGGACCAGCACTCACTTACTCATACAATCGTCGCAAGAGGCGGAGCAAAAGCCAAAAAGGGAGACATGGTAACCACAGGAGAACGAGCATTTTATATCCTTGCAGTTGATGAAGTGGGAAGCCTCGGAGCTACCACAATCTACTATGTTGAAGAAAGGAATGATCTTAAATGACTCCCGAAGAAGTTTGCGCAAAGCTTGATTTCGAGGTTCACGAGACAGTAAACGAGCTCAATAAGGAGATTATGGGAACCGCCTACAATCTCCTTGATGACCTCAGAAATTCAGAGATTGAAGTGCTGACTAATCCTTCTCCGTCACAGCCATATAATCCGCCAGGAATCGTATCCGGTGACTTGAGAAGGGACTGGACGTATGAGGTGAGAGGTGTTCCTGGCCATGTATCGCTTTATGGAAGACCTAATGTGGAGTATGCCGATTGTCTTGAGTACGGGACATCGAAGATGCTGCCGAGACCTTATGTTGACGCTATCCTTGATGATTTCTCCCCGAAGATAGACAATGCTTTCTCCGACCTCGGCAAATAAGGAGGCACTATGCTAATCAAATCAACAACTACGAACAATTTTGACCTGAGTGAGGTCAGCCGTGGCACCCTAATCAAGGCAAAACACAAGACGTGGGAGTCTGCTGAAATGGGCATAGTAACCAGTGCCACGGAGCAAGAAGTTACCGTTTCTTTTCTCCCGACAATAGCCAATGTCACAAACCATTTCTTCATCTATGCGGATGAAGTTGCGAATGGAAAATGGGAGATAAGCTACACGAACGATATGGAGACAATCAGTAAATATCCGGCTGATACGTCTACCGATGATACGTCCGGAACAGAGACAGGTGGTGATACGACTTGAATCTGAACCAGCTATTACAGAAAAGACTCTCCGAGTACACGGAGCTCACAGACCTTCTGACGAAGTTCGCCGGAAAGCCTGCGGTATTCTCCACAGAAGCTCCCACAGACCAGATGCAGGGCTGGCAGAACGGAGTACAGTACCCAAGAGTGACCTACACGGCAGATATGCAGGCAAACGCAGAGCGCAACTCACAAGGGACGCTCACAGTTGCCTGTTATACGGATAAGACATCACTCATTATCTTATCACTTGCATCTGCTGTTAAAGATGCCATGAGAGATACATTATTATGTCCGACAGATGATACAGGACCGTTTGCCTTCGCTTGGGCGAGGACAGACGGTTTTTCTTTGCCAGATGTCAATACTATGGGACAGATAATCACTTTCGATATCGTGGAATATCCGGATCAGACAACCACCGATCCGGATCCACAGATAGCACTTTCGAGGTTTGTCAAAAAGAAGTTTCCTGATTACTTCGTCCTTGGCTTGGATAAGCCGGATGAAATCCTGGAGACGGGTGACAAGCCTCTTTTTTATGTCGAGGTAACAAGACTCAGAAGTACCACCGGACCAACTATGAACACCGTTCAGTGGCTTTTGGCGGATATGAGAGTCCACGTCCTATATCAGAATAGCGCTGTCAGACAGAAGCTGTGTGCTGCGTGTGCGGAACTCATAGCCAAAGAGGAAGACGTCCCACTAGATGATCTATCACCTCTTACCATTGTTTCCTCAGAGTATGACGCTACTGCTGATTACCTGAGGACAGGACAGATTGCTGTGTCGACGTCATACGGAATCCTCAAGACATCGCCTAAACAGCACAAGATTGAAGGAGTTAACAATAGCTACGGTTAAAGGAGACTTAAATGACCAAGAAGAACGAACAGGGTGCGACTGACGTGAAGGATGCCGCACCTGTAAGCAGTAACACTCCTACTGAATCCGTATATACCGCAAAAGAGTTGGCATTAGCGGCTAAGAGCAGGTTCCACACCGTGCCCGAAGTCGTTGTGGCAACTCTTTTTGTTAACGGACTGCAGGAGACAACAATCAGCAATGCAGAGAAGCTCATTAAGGAGTTTCTGGAAAGGAAGGTAAAGTAAATGGCAGGAACATACACCATTGGTGAGAAAAAGACTCGTCCTGGTACATATTTCCGCACACTCAAAAAGGGAAATAACAGCGTAGTAGGAGCCACAAATGGTATCTGCGCTGTTGTATTCAAGGCAGACTTCGGACCACTCGGGAAAGCAGAGATTCTTACTCCTGATGATGATTACACAAAGGTCTACGGTGATGGCGGAACAACAGACACAATCCGTGAGGTTCTGCTTGCCGGAGTTTACCGTGCAATCTGCGTCAGAGTTGGAAATGCTGATGCCGAGGGTGTCACATATTCAACCATTACTCTTAAGAGCGGTGAAACAGATGCGGTCAAGCTCACAGCTAAGTATCCAGGCTCAAAGCCTTTCTCTATCACAATCAGAGATAAGGTCACAGACAGCACTCTTCGCCAGGCTGTCATCTACACAGGCACAACAGTATTTGAGACCGTTGAGTTTGCTAAAGGTGATGACGAGGTTGCAGCTCTTATTGCTGCAATGAAGAAGGATAAGTATTTCGTCGCTGCAAATGCTTCTGGCACAGCAGTTACAGGAACACTTGCTGATGTAACCGTAAAGGCTTTTACAGCCGGAACGGATCCTTCAATCACAACTACCGATTATACAAGCGCTCTTTCAGTCATCGAGAAATACAAGATCAATTCTCTTTGTGTCGACACTGAGGACACTGCTGTTCATGCTCTCTTCAAGGCTTATCTTGACAGAATCTACAATCACGGACAGTTCGGTGTCTTCGTTGCCGCTGAGAACCCTGATGAAGTGGACCTCGAGACAAGACAGAAGCACGCTGCCAACTTCAATTCAGAGAAAGACATCTATGTGCTTAATGCTGCAGCTACAAAGACTGATGGCACGGCAGTCAGAGGCTACCAGGTAGCCGCCAGAATTGCAGGCCTTGAGGCTATTAAGCCTTGCAATCAGTCAATGACTCACGATGTCATCTCTGATTATGCGACACTCGATGAAATCCTTACTCCTACTCAGATGGAAGATGCTGAGGCTAAGGGATGCTTCGTTCTCTCTCTTAATACAGAGGATCAGGTATGGGTTGATAACGCTATCAATACTCTGATTACTCTTTCTCAGGACCAGGACGAGGGCTGGAAGAAGATCCGTCGTGTGAAGACTCGTCAGGAACTGATGGATAGAGCAAACACCACAGGTGATGCCTATAACGGAAAAGTAGATAACGATGACAACGGCAGACTTACTGTTAAGAGTGCCCTTCAGGACGTAATCGATGCCATGATCGGCGAGCGCAAGCTCGTAGCTGGTACTGTTGACCTCGATACAAAGAGAGTCAGCGATGGAGACTACGCGTACTACGTATTCGACATCATCGACAAGGATTCTATTGAGCACCTGTACCTCGACTATGTATTCCAGTTTAGTACAAATGTTGAGTCTTAAAGAAAGGAGATAAGTAATGGCAATTAATACGACCGCTTCATCAGACGCTAGACACGCGAGGACAGGAAAAGATGCCGCCATCTATGATGGTGACGGTAATATGCTTGCTACTGTTGACCAGTTCCAGGCACAGTCAAACTTTAACAACGTCCAGTACACTCCGCTTGGAGACCCACAGGAGCACGAGGCAGCCAACAGCTACTCAATCACAATCACATTCCAGCAGATTGTAATTCAGGACGAGACAATGATGGAGAACCTGATTTCTGCTATGCAGGACGGAGAGCTTCCTGTCTGCAAGTTCCAGGGCACACTCAAAGGACGTAACGGATCAGAAGAGCGTGTAGTTTATCCGGAGTGCATTTTTTCCGGAAACCAGGATATTCAGAACTTCTCAAACGGTGATGTCATCCGCAGAGCTTTCTCAATGTTCTGCAACGGCAAGCCACAGAAGATGTCTGACCTGTCAATCTAAGGCAGTAACCAATAACAATATAAACATCAGGGGGCTGATTAGTGCCTCCTGAGCCATATAAAGGAGGTTATCTTATGGCAACAATGAAGACAAGACCGGAGTCTAAAGTAACTGAAACAGAAAATGAAGAGAATATCGAAGAAGTAGAGCTTACTGAAGAGGAGACGCAGACAGCATTAAAGGCAAAGGAAGACGACTTCATCTCAGGACTGCTTCAGGCCGCAGAGGACGGAATGACAGACTTCCGTGAGTTCAAGGTAATTCGTGGAGGAAAGTTTTATTTCTCATTCAGGCTTCACGGCCTCACAGAGCAGGAATCAAAGGACTGCCGAAACAAATATACGAAATACGTCAAGAACAGGGCTCTTGGAACTAAGTTTGCTGATGAAGTAGACACAGTAAAATATCACTCATCACTCATTTACCATGCTACTGCGGACGAGGATCGTCGTAGGCTGTGGGATAACAGAATGGTATGGAAAGGGCTGGAGCAGCAGGGTAAGCCTATCATCAATGCCCTTGATGTAATTGAGAACACGCTGCTCGCAGGAGAGAAGGACAGAGCGATTGATGTAATCAATGACCTGTCAGGCTTTAACTCAGATGACATCGAGCAGGTACAGGCTAACCGTGAGGAAACAGCAAAAAACTAATCAAAGCTGGTGGAAGAGTCACACTCCTCCATCAGATTTTCCAAAGAACAGGTCTGACACCCGACGAGATTTATAAGAAACCTCCGGGTGTTCAGGCTTTTATTTTTGCCTCAATGTGGGTAACACTTGAGAACGAAAAGAAGAATATTGACGAGAAAGGAGGTTAACGATGGCTAAAAAGACGATAGAGATTGAAATCCCTATCACTACTGTGGATAACACCGATCCGGGACTTTCTCAGATTAAGAACAAGATAAAAGGCATGGGTTCAGAAGCCCAGAGCGCTTCATCTAAGATGAATTCGGCGACCAACAGAGCTAAAAGAGGCTTTGATTCTGCTGCTTCATCTGCTCAGAGAGGCTTTGATAAGTCTACAAAGAGTGCGAAAGGCTTTGATAAAGAGCTCAATAATGCTTCGAGAGATGCCAGAGAGTTCGCAAAAGAGAAAATCGAGAAGATTATCCAGGTAAAAGACCAGGCAACTCCTATTCTTGAGAAAGTAGGCTCAACGGGAAAAGCTATTGCAGGCAAAGTCTGGAAGGTAACCCTCAAAGGTGTGGACGCAGTAACAGCTCCTTTCAAAAAGATTGTAAACGCAGTAACTTCGCCGCTTGGAACTCTTGGTATCACTGTCGGCGGAACAGCTATGCTCAGCGATGTCGAAAAGACGTACTCTGATTTTGAGGCGGAGATGTCGAAAGTGCAGGCTATAAGCGGTGCCACCGGAGAACAATTTGATGCCTTAACGGCGAAAGCAAAGAAGATGGGCGAGACCACGAAATTCACGGCTACAGAGTCTGGACAGGCTATGGAGTACATGGCGATGGCAGGTTGGAAGGCAGACGATATGCTCAACGGTATATCCGGAATCATGAGCCTTGCTTCTGCGTCCGGTGAAGACCTTGCCACTACATCTGATATCGTAACAGATGCCCTCACAGCTTTTGGACTTAAGGCCTCTGATTCAACTCACTTTGCTGATGTATTGGCAAAAGCATCAGCTTCATCGAATACCAATGTGGCAAAAATGGGCGAGACATTCAAGTATGTCGGCGCTATTGCCGGTACAATGGGATACTCCATCGAAGATACAGGTATAGCAATTGGACTGATGGCTAACTCAGGTATCAAGGCAAGCCAGGCAGGTACTGCATTAAGGTCAATCATCACACGTCTTGCATCGCCTACTAAAACTGTACAAGAAGCGATTGACAAGCTGCATGTTTCAATTTCGAACTCTGATGGCTCTGCCAAGAGTCTGAAAGATGTCATGGACCAGTTACGAAGCAGTATGTCAGGACTCTCCAAAGCTGAGCAGACAACGTATGCGAAGGCGATAGCAGGTCAGTATGGAATGTCAGGTCTGTTATCAATCGTAAATGCATCAAAGGAAAGCTATGACGAGCTGACCGATGAGATTTACAACGCAGATGGTGCATCTGAGCAGATGTCTAATACTATGCTTAACAATCAGCAAGGCAAATGGACATTGTTCAAATCAGCTCTTGACTCTGTAAAGATTTCGCTAGGCGAAAGATTTGAGCCATATGTCCTTGATGCAATCCAATGGGCGACGGACCATCTTCCAGACCTCAACGAAGCACTTCAGTCCGGAATGGACTGGGTAGACAGATTTGTGGATAACTCAGAAAAGAAGATGAAGAAGCTCAAGGAGTCAAAAGAATGGAAAAATGCAGGCTTCTTCGGTCGAGTAAAGCTGTCTTTTGATTCCATCATCGGGCAGCCTTTTAGCGAATGGTGGGAGACCAAAGGCAAGCGGAATATAACTGAAAAGTTATATGACGTAGGAAAAGGCCTGGGAAGTGCCGTTTCAGTTGGCCTTATGACTCTGCTTGGAATAGATGTAGGAGATACTATTGACGAAGGTGAGTCTGTTGGAGCTTCATTTGCCAAGGGATTTGCAGAAGGATTCAATTCACAGGACGTCCGATCAGCATTAGGAAAAGCAATTCAGAATGTATTCGGAGATTCGATGCAGCTCTTTTCTGGAAGCGGAGGCCTTTCATCACTCCTATCTACAATTCTTTTGGTCAAAGGAGCCGGCCTTATAGGCAAAGGAATATCAGGTATTTCAAAGTTTGCCAAAGGGGCAAAGAAAGTTATGGGTTCCTTTAATGTAGATGATGCAATTTGGGCAAATCTTACGGAAGAAGGCGGAATGCAAGGTAAAGGCATACTGGGAGCTTTAGGAACCGCAGGCTATAAGATGACTGGGGCAACGACAACAGCCGGCTCAATAGCGGCAGGAGCCGCAGGAATAGGCGGAGGAATCGTAGGCGGCCTTGTAGCAACAAGCGGAGCCGTTGATATAGCCAATTCCACAAAAGCCAAGAATAAAAATGATCAGAAAGGATTGTTTGGCTCAGGTATTTCTAAGCTGGGTGGAGTTGGAGCCGGAGCGGCTATTGGAACCATAATAGCTCCTGGAATTGGTACTCTGATAGGTGCTGGAGTCGGCGGTATAGCCGGTGCAATCGGTGGCTCAGTTGTTCAAGGACATTATAAGAAACAGCAGAACTACATCGACAAATCAACGTATGCCATGAAGAATGCCAAGTTCGCAAGCAAAGAACTTCAAGAGGCTTTCGAAGACTCATCTGTATCTGCTGATGATTTTGGCCGAATGATGGATAAAGCGATAAACAAGACACTTAAGTCTTCATTCGGAACCATTGAGCTCACTTCTCAGGAGTTGAAGGACGCTACAAGTAATATCCTTTTCAACGGTGATACGAAAAACCTTGAGAAGTTTACCAGCGCCACGAATGACCTTGCAGATGCTCAGTCAGACCTCACAGACGCTCAGAATGAGTATCAGAAGATGCAGTGGAAGGTCAATCAGGGAATGATTGAGAGCACTCAGGATAGACAGGATTACGTGGACAGCGTTAAATCCCTTGAGACTGCGACCAAGAAATACCTTGATGACCAGAGGTATGCAGCGAACTCAGCTGTAAACCTTATCTCTCCTGGAAGCACGGATATTACTTCCGGCATCAATTCCATGTATGAAGGGTTCGGGAACGAGTACGACTCTCTGAAAGAGCAGTTGGACAACCTGTTATCTGATGGTGAGATCGATTCGGGTAAGGTTGTTACAGTAAAGATTGACGGTGTTAAATACGACCTCAACGAAGATGAAGCAGTCGCAGAGCTGGCAAAGAAGATGCAGGAGATAACTGATAAGCTCACAGAGACACAGTTCTCCTCACAGCTTGACCTCTTAGGAGTCAAGAACAGCGGAGCGGCATTATCCTCAGACAGCTATGAAAAACTCATAGAAGAGGTCAAACAGGAAGCACAGGACGCTATAGACCAGTATGACGAGGCCTATACATTATCCTTAAGTAATGTAAAACTAGAGCTTCAGAACGGCTCTATCGACAAGGACGAGTACGACAAACAGGTCAGCGAGCTGCTTAGCGGCTACAATGCCAAAGTTTCTAAAATTGGAGTCAATATCGAAGGATTTGAGTTCCAGTCAATTGAAGATGCTTTTGGTAAAGACCTTGATGGACTGCTGCCGAATTTGACAGGAGACGTAAGTGAGAGACTTCAAAAAGCTTTCAACAATGCTTTGTCGGCCGGAGTTGATGTAGGTGGGCAGACTCTTACTGGAACAGCAAAGATGTTAGGCCTTGACGATCTGCATCTTACTCAGGAAGAACAGGATACGATATCCCAGGAAGTACAGGATATTTACAATTCACTTCCAAAAGCATTTATCAGTGCGGCTAATAAGCACACGAACGGTGATGAAAGCACTATCCAAGGCTCTGATATTTCTAGTGTATTCTCAGATTATATTTCGTCCGGACTTAAGAGTGCTGAGGGTGATGGAAAGATTACCTCTTCCATCGATTCCCTTTACAGCAAGGTTGATTCTGATATCGACAATAAGTTCTCTTCCGGATTTAATACAAAGACCTCGGTGACAATCACACCACAGTACACTCTTGCTGCAGGAAATGAAAGCATTGTCGACCAGTTCCTTAACAGCAATCCTATCCATGGAAAGCTTGGTATAAGCTCACATGCTAATGGTGGAGCTATTACAGGACCTGAACTGTCAACTCTTGGTGAAGATGGCAAAGAATATGTTATCCCTGTTTCCGGAGAGCATCGAAGCAGAGGATACGAGTTATGGAGACAGGCAGGACAAGACCTTGGAGTAAGCGCACATGCTGACGGAGGTGCAGTCGGAACAGAAATAGGCGGCGCGCCATCCGGATCCGGGCCAGTGAATGTCAATGTCGAAGTAAATCCAACGTTCAAAATCAACGAAGGCTCTTCAAAGGGTGGAAACATCGTAAGCCAGATTGAGAGCCATATTTCAGAGATTGCGAATATGCTGGGAGCAGAGGTTGCGAACCAGCTGAAGACAGTCTTTGCGAATATGCCGTCATAAAAGGGGGTTTGACATGAACTCTAGAACTACAAAAAAGAAAAATACAAAATCTAAGGCAAGCACCAAAAGAAAAAAGAGTGCAAGCAGTAAAAAGAGTACTAAGAGTAAGAAGAAAACAAGAAGCAAGAAGATAAAAATCTTCATAAAAGAGAACAAGAAGAACGGTAAAAAGTTCATTTTTCCATCAAATCCCGAAGAGGTAAAGATTACCTTCAAAACACGGTATAAATCATATTCGATACTAGCAAAATCAGTCGGAGACGTGAAGTTCCCAAACGGAATGTCTCCGGCTGAAGTTAGTTTTGATGGTTATTTCTTTGGAGAAGAGAGAAAAAGCAGTATATATCTGGTTCAGAACAAATGGACTTCACCAAACGAGTGCGAAAAGCTTCTTTACAACTATCAGAAGAAGGGAACGACATTAAGAGTTGTGGCCACTAACTGCCATATCAATTACGATATGACGATTTCTGACTTCCAATGCACAGATACTGGCGGTCATGGTGATAAGAAGTTCTTTATCACCTTTACCCAGCATAAGGATTTAAAAATCCATTCTCTTTCTGACAACAAAAAGAAGAGCACGAGCAAAAAGAAGAACAAGAGCAAGACCAATTCCCGGAATAATTCCACTAAAAAGACAGGGTCCTATACCATCAAAAGCGGTGACACCCTTTGGGTTATTGCTAGAAGAAGGTATGGAAGCGGCATTAAATGGACAGTGATTTATAAAGCTAATAAATCAACTCTGGACGCAGTTGCAAAAAAGCACGGAAAGAGAAGCTCTGAATCTGGCCACTGGATATATGCAGGAACTAAGATAACAATCCCAAATGCTAGCTAGGAGGTGAGCTGATGATTGACGTAAGTGCTGTCGAGTACCGGCTCCTCATAATGACGAGCAAAGGGAAACAATATGATTTAAGAGACTATATCACAGATTTAGGATGGGAAGAGCCAGAGAATGAAATTGCATCGAGGCTTACATTTACAGTGGCAAACGATCAGTTCAAAACTCAGACTCTGGCTCAGTTTTTAAAGCTTGGTATGCTTTGCAAAATACAGGCCAGAGCAGGGAGCAAACAGAAATATCAATCAGTGGCCTCAGGCTATATGACAAGCTGGACAAATGCTCATTCCTCTAGCGGAGACCTGGTTTCAATCAGATCATACGATAAACTGTACAATCTGCAGCAATCTGAAGACTATTTCTATTTTGCCAACGGGACGTCGAGTAAGACGAGATTTCAGAGGATTTCCTCAAAATGGGGCATTCCTCTTAATTACAAAGTCTCCTCTGTATCACTTGGAAAGATGGCTTATAAAAACGAATCATTGTCTTCAATTTTCAAAGATGTATTGGAAAGGACAGAGCGGAAAGTTAATAAGCCAATACTCATTACAGGCTCAGGAGGAAAACTTAATGTAATCTACTATGGCACAAACACCGATTCGAACACGTACATACTTACGAGCTCAGCAATAATATCTACATCTTACCACAGAGCGACAGAGGGTATGGTAACTCAGGTTGTTGTCTACTCCCAGGATTCTAAAGATGACAAAAGAAAGAATGCATTGGCAACTGTAAAAGGGAACACCAAGTTCGGCATACGTCAGAAAATTGTAGTCAAATCAAAAGATGATTCTCTGAAAGAAGCCAAGGCTGATGCGAAGAAAGAGCTTAAGAAAAACGGTCAGATTATCACAGATATAACGGTCAAAGCTGTAGACATTCCCTTTGTACATAAGGGAGACAGGATAAAACTTCAAGCCGGAGGCCTGAACGGGTATTTCTTCGTCCTTGGAATAAGCCATGACTGCTACGGTGGAACGATGACCTTAAATCTTGAATCAAGAGAAAGAATGCTAAAAGCAGTATAAGGAGGCAGATATGGCACTAGAAGAACATGTTGGTGCTAACAAATTGGCCAACGTACTGAATAGCAGGATTAACAGCAAGGCAAGGAAGCTGCAAGATGACCTGACGCTGGATTTCGGAGTTATCCAAGGCGACTATTCTTTACTTACGAACACTTATCCGGTCAAAATACCTAAGTCGGACTACCTCGTATGCAGGCAGCTGACACTTGGAGACACGGGAGAAGTGCTGACAAAGAACGGCACGCGAGGAGAGCACGGAGGCCACATAAGTGGAACAGGGGCACATGACCATACTGTCATTATCCCAGAGAAGATGAGAAAGCTCAAACCGGGAGACAGAGTACTTGTTGCGTGGATACAGAGTGATCCGGTCGTTATCGATCTGGTGCTTCCTGCATCCGTATTATGAGAATTTAAGGAGGAACGATGAGATGGCAGAACAAACGGATTTGTTTCCGGTCGAGGAATCCCCCGAATTTGTAGATGATGAAGACACCTATGATACCGAGTTTAAACGGTCGGTAGCATGGGACTATGAGCTTGGTGATTTTGTCCGAGATGGTAACAACAACATGGTTGAAGCCAATGGACAGGAAGCATACGAGACATGGTGTGTAAAACAAGCATTTACAGAAAGATACAACGAACTGGCTTACCCTGATGAAATTGGTACGGAAATGGATGCGGCTTTGAAGAATGAATCCCGTGAAGCTGTTGAGAGTGACCTTGAGGACACTCTGACTGAGGCTCTTATGACCAATCCAAGGACCGATTATGTTGGGAATTTTGAGTTTACATGGGATGGTGAAGAGCTCGAATGCCAGTTTGATGTAACAGATATAGACGGAAATGTAATAACAATCAATATTTGAGAAAGGAGGGTATAATGGCTGATTTTCAAGTCCCTGATTTTATCGAAGAAGCAGATGCGGACGCACTTCAGGAAGACATGATGGACAATCTACCGGACGATATAGACGATATGCCAGGCGGCTTTCCTTATGACTTCACGATGCCGACAGCTATCCTCGTCTCAGAAATGGTACAGGAAAGTCTGTTAAGAGTCCTTCAACAGATGTTCCCACAAACAGCAGAAGGAGAGTTCCTTGACTACCATGCTGCTGAAGCAAGGCTTAAAAGAAAAGAAGCAACTTATTCCACTGGCACTATCACGATTACAGGTACGGCAGGAACTGTGGTTCCGGCCGGATCCACGGTATCGACAGCTACGAGTGATGATGCTGAAGCTATCGAATTCACAACAGATGAAGATGTAACGATTAGTGATTCAGGGACGGTTGACGCTAAGATTACTGCTGTCGAGCCTGGAAAAGGCTCAAATGTCAATAAAGAGACCGTAACATTCCTCATCGATACCGTAAAAGGAGTAGACAACGTGCTGAACGCAGAAGCTACTACCGGAGGTACTGATGAAGAGGACGATGAGACATTAAGGGCAAGGATAGAGGCAGCCAATGCCACATCTGGTAAATCGTGGGTTGGAAATGACAGCGACTTTGTTAGGTGGGCTACCGAGGTATCGGGAGTAGGAGACTGTATCGTAGTTCCGGCAGATACCGCAGGATCAAGCACTGTAAAACTGGTACTAATAGACTCAAATGGAGCCCCTGCGAGTGACGCTATATGCCAGGCGGTCTACAATCACATAGTTTCACCTGATGACAGGTCAAAAAGGATACTGGCAACCGGCAACTGTAAGCTTATAGTCGGTCCGGCTGTCACTGTGACTATCAATTATGCCTGCACAGGCATCAAATACGATGAGACACTTACTTCGATTGACCAGATTGTTGAGGACTACAAAGCTCTTGTCGCTGCTGAGTACACAGAAGCAAAGACAACCGGTATCCTCTATTACAATCAGCTCAGAGGTCATATCACAGAGATATCCGGAGTAATAGATTTCGATACCTTTACCGTCAATGGAAAGGCAGAAAACATAAACCTCACCCAGGAACAGTACGGAACAACAGGAACAGTAACATTTACGGCTGAGGAATGAGGTGAGTAGATGTCAGAAGATAAAGATAAATTCAATATCGAGAAATTTCCTACCTCAGAATCAGCAAAAAGAATGCTCAGCTTTGTCACTACCAATGGTTGGTATGACAAATCTTATGTTGGAAAATGGCTCTTTCAGGTCATGGGAATCGAGATTGACAAATACAAATCCTATATAGATGACCTTCCGAATCAGATTTTTGTAGATTCAGCAACCTGGGGGCTCAGATATCACGAACAGAAGTACAGTCTACCTGTTAAGGAAATGCTATCTTATCCGGTACGAAGGGCGCTTATCGTAAAGCATAGGGACGAATCCTTTGCTATTACTCCATGGAGAATGGAGCAGACACTCAAAGGAATGTTCGGGGATGACCTTAAGATATCGGTCATCGATGTTAACGATCCTCAATACACTAAGGATATGTTCACAGACACGAATACCTTCATGGTACAGATAGAGGCTGATGAAGGTATCGACCTTACTCTTGTAATCAGCACTATAAAGAGTATCAAGCAGAGCCACACAGTAATATTCACGAAGCTTGTGAATAAGTTCTCCGGAGCTTTTTATATGGGTGGTGCAGGCTCTACAAGAGAGATCATCCGGGCCACCTGTGACTTCCGCGGTTCAGTCTCACAAGACGGTGAAATGTCTGCTGGCGGCGCAGGTTCCACAAGAGAAATTCTGCGAGCTACCTGTGATTTTAATGGTTCGGTAGCTAAGAAAGCTGATGTGACATCGGCAGGAGCCGGATCATCACGAGAATTGATAAGAGCGACCTGTGATTTCTCAGAAACCCAGGTTGTTAAAGGAGACGCTGAAGCCGGCGGCATCAGCACTCTGAAAGAAACGTACACAATAAGTTAAAGGAGGTTAAAGATGTCAAGTTTTTCAAACATCGTGACAACCAAGAACGGACAAGCCCTGGTTGCCAATGCCCTCGCAGGGAGTCTGACGAGCCTTGAATTTACCAAAATCAGGACATCATCAACGGCCTACGCGGAGTCAGCTCTTGAATCGCTCACATCTCTAAGCAACATCAAGCAGGAGATTGAGCCTAAAGAGGTCAAGAGAGTTGGCAATTCAACGGTATCCGTTGATGCTGTCCTCACAAACGTGGATATGAAGAGCGGCTATATCCTGCAAACGGTTGGTATCTATGCAAAAGGTAACTCCGGCGGAGAAATCCTTTTTGGAGTAATGATTGAGAATACAGGTGGTACCACAATCCCTGCTTTTTCTGATGCTTCATCAAAGACAGTCCTTGAATTTCAGCTGTCTATCGAAGTAGGTAATTCCAGCACGGTCACACCTACCGTAAACCTTGCCGGACTGCTCACAGGAGAAGACGGCGAGAAGATTGTAGCCGCAGTTCACTTCAACTCGAATATGATCCAGTATCTCCTTGCTGCTTCTAAGAATCAGCAGTCAGAGACGATGGAAGTGAACCTCACGAACACAGATACATATCCTTTCAACAGTTCACAGACAACCATCTCACTAAAGACATCAAGGAATACGAAGGATTACCGGGTTATCCCTGAGGTAGTCAGCTATTCGGGAGGCTTTGTTGGAGATGTCATCGTATCTGATAAGCTGCTTAATGGGTTCAAGGTCAAGTACACCGGCTCTGCTACTTCGGTAGACCTTAAGCTCTACATTATCGGAGGTTTTGAAGAGGCATGAACGTAATCTTGAAACATGAGGACAGAGAAAGAGACACAGCGAAGATACTTAAGGATTTCGGCCGTAGCGCCTCTGACAGCGTTTGTAGAGACGCAGCAGAGTTAGCGGCCGTGAGGACTAGGGAATCAATGGAGAAAGCCCAGCATGAGGCTGAGAGGAGGTATTTCTAATGCAGATTGTAAAGAAGCCCGAAGAGGGAACCAACTTTGTCGAGTATTCGACAACGAAAAAGAGCATCACTTTTGGTGATGACGAAATCATGATTAACCTCGAAAAGAAGGAAAGAGACGATGCCGTACACATCGACATCACCAAGGACTACACAAGGGGCCTGCTTTTCTCCACAGGAGATTCAGCAAAGGACTATGTAGCCCAGATTGATATTCCGGCAAGAAAATATACCGAGAAAACAGAAAAGAATCCAGACTACGATCCGGAAGCAGAGGATCCATCAAAGCGACAGGAGTACATCACGACACGTACTCCGGTCGCTTTTTCTATGGACAATGTTGTACTCACCCTTTATGAAATGGAGGTATAAGGAATTATGAGCATGGACGAACTTAAACTTGCGGTAGAAGGCCTCTCAGGTGGAACAAATACCGTGCTTTTTGATGATCTGAGCATGCCATCTTACATGGTAAAGGTGCCAAAGATGCTTAACTCAGAGATTCTGACATCTGGTGGCTCTGCGGTTACACACCCTGGCTTCATCGTTAATGGTAAAGAGGAGGCATACGAGTACGTTTCAAAGTACATCAACATCGTATCCAGAGACAGAGCATACTCCTTACCTTTCAAGGATCCGGCAGTAAATATCGATTTTGACAATGCCCTTGCAAAATGCCGTAATAAGGGTAAAGGTTGGGGCCTTGTGGCTTTCTCGACCTGGGCTGCAATCGCTCTTTGGAGCAGGAAAAACGGCACAATGCCTCACGGCAACCTGCATAACGGCGCAGATCCGACAGCAACATGGGAAAAAGGTATCCTCACAAATGCTACCGGTGGAAGTTACAGGACATACACCGGATCGGGCCCAGTGACATGGAACCACGACCACAGCCCACTCGGCATCTGCGATATGGGCGGAGACGTATCAGAGTGGTTCGCCGGCATCAGGCTCTATAACGGCGAGATTCAGGTAATCCCGAATGCAAATGCGATGCTTGCTTCCTGCGATATGTCAGCAAGCTCATCAGAGTGGAAGGCAATTCTTGCTTCTGATGGTTCATTGGTAGCACCAGGTACAGCTGGAACACTTAAATATTCAGAAGCCTCGAATCAAATTCAGACAGCAGCGCCTACAGTGAAAGACGCATGGCAGGGCGGAGAATATAAGAGCATGGCTGTAGCGAGCGGCGTAACCATTCCTGAGCTAGCAAAAGCCCTTATTCTTTACCCTGACGAAGCTAATGGAGACTACAGAGGTGACTTCCACGGATGGAATACTTCCGGCGAGCGTGTGGGTTTATGCGACTCGTTCTGGGGCAGCGTGGCTGCCGGGGGCGCCTTCTACCTGGGCTTGTACAATCCTCGCTCGGGCGCGTCCTACAACCTTGGCTTCCGCTGCGCTTATTCCGAAGAGGCGAAAAATGCGTAAGGTTGCAAAGTAACACAGTCGGAAGACCAGGTCCCCTGTCCCCTGCTTCCTGTTCCCTGTCTGACTCCGCGATAGCGGAGTCCATTGACGGGAATGATAACGATAACCGTGATGCTGTAACGTAAATCCGTAGAATGAAACAAATCGTCACAAAATACAAGAAAAAGTGATATGATGATACGGCTTTGAAAGGTTCTGTTTATGTCAGAAAAAGATGAAGTAAATAAGATTGAAAAGAAGATATTCGAGATGATCGATTATGGCTACACCGCTATGAGACAATACCCCAAGTCAGAGAAGTTCGCGTTAGCCGCAGATATCAAACGGTGTATGGATCAGGTGCTCGAGAAGTCAATCGAGGCCAAAAAGAAATACTTCAAAAAGACCACTCTTCAGGACATGGACGTAGAGCTTGAAAAAGTAAGAAAATATGTAAGACTTTCTTATCACTTGGGATTTTTACCGATGCAAAAGTATGATACCTGGTCTGAAAAAATCGACGAGGTGGGAAAAATCCTCGGGGCATGGATTAAGAGCAATAATGCTAAATTCAATAGTCCCACTGGGAATAGGGCATAGCGTGTGGGTTTATGCAACTCGAACTGGGGCAACGAGGCTAACGGGGGCGCCTTCTACCTGAACTTGAACAATCCTCGCTCGAACGCGAACAACAACCTTGGCTTCCGCTGCGCTTTACCTCATAGTCAGATACTGCATACTCAAGGGTATGCTCTCAGTACAGAGGGATAAAGGGTTCTATTTCCACTGCGAAAGCAGAAAAATGCCTTTAACGGGGCCATAGCTGTGCGGAATGCTGAAAGTAGGGAGAAGCCCAAAATCTTGCAATGCTCCGAAAGGAATAGTGCACAATACTATGATAAAAAACGTGTATGACGATATAGCTTCCTTTCCTGAATTGCTTCAGGCATACCATGATGTATCCTTAGGGAGCCAATACGGTTCTCAGGAGATAAAATTCTGGGACCATTTGGAAGACAATCTGCATGATTTATCCTATAGCCTTTTGAATGAAGACTATCCACCTGATGAGTATTACTTTTTCTATGTATATGAACCGAAACTCCGGAAAATCATTTGCATTGATTTCCCTAATAAAGTCATACAACGTTCTATCTATAATGTTCTGGCTCCTCGGCTCAATGCAGGTTTCATCAACGATACATACGGATGCATTCCAGGTCGAGGCAATTACAATGCAGCCAAGAAAGTCCTCGAATGGATAAATTATGATTACGAGACTGGCCAGAAATGGTGGTACGTAAAGCTAGATGTTCATAAGTTCTTTTATAGGATTTATCACGAAGTCCTGATGGAACTATTCGAAAAGAAAATATCTGATAAGAGGCTTCTGAAGCTTCTGCGTCATTATTTCTGTGAGGCTTCGATGGCTTTTGGACTGCCGGACGGTGAAAATGATCCGCTTAAGGTACCACAAGAGAAAATGCTTTGGTATCGAGGTATTACTATCGGCGGAGGATTATCACATCTTGCCGGGAATCTCTACCTGGATCCGATAGACCAGCTGGCAAAGAGGACTCTTAAAATACCTCAGTTTTCAAGAGGAATGGATGACATGATTTACCTGGGGAACGACAAATCACAACTTCACGAATGGTATTATCGTCTTCAGGAAGAGCTGAACTGCCATCTGAAACTTGAGTTTAATAACAAAACTGCTTTGCGACCGATAACTCAAGGAGTCGAGTACCTTGGCTATATGATAAAGCCGGGTGAGATGAAGCTCAGAAAGACTACATCTCTTCGAATGAAGCGAAGGCTTAAAGCTAGAATGATCCAGTATCGAGATTATAAGATACCATTTGAAAAGGCGAATGCGACTGTGATGTCGTACAAAGCCCTATTAGATGGCTGTGACAGTAAGGCTTTAAAGGATAAGATTTTCAGCGAACTCGTGTTTACGCACGAGGGAGCTAAAGTCAAGTAAGGAGCTTCCTGTATAATACAAATATAAGGAATTCCTAGGAAGGAAGGTTGAATCAAAAAATACCTCAATGTAAA
>Ga0256405_10001796_pt1 | contig 55097 bp, 54 predicted proteins | sample RumenRJG_02DNA_FD_189096 | JGI IMG/M metagenome (GOLD analysis project Ga0256405, IMG submission 189096) | Bovine rumen microbial communities from Lethbridge, Alberta, Canada - RJG_02 | ecosystem: Host-associated > Mammals > Digestive system > Stomach > Rumen | place: Canada: Alberta... | reverse complement strand
GGACGCCGGATTGTTGGTATAATTGACTGAAAGTGCTTCCGTACCCTCAGCCGATTTTTTCCCGGTCACGGATATTTTATGCATTTTTTGAGATTCCTCCTGTTTCTTCAAATGTGTTGTAGCGCTGCCAAACAAATCCTCTCCGGAGGAGGTATTTGTACATCTGCTTTTTTGTCATGCGGAATTGGAGAGCTGTCTGCTGCAGGGAATGGGATGCTGCATATTCCTTGATCTGCAGCTCAGTCTGCGAGTGCTTCGTAACTGCCTCAAGAGGCTTGAGGTCCGCATCTTTATAGGCTGTCCAGTAGGGAGAACAAAAGAACCTGAAATCCCGTTCCTGCGCTGCGGAGCAGATCACATACATCGCCAGATAGCTCCAGCTCCGGCTTTCCGTTAAGAAGATCACAACACCTCCGTGCCGGAGCCGTCGGTTCCGCCTGTCCCGAATGAGAATACAATATCCTCGTCATCCGGAGGCAGCATGAAGTTGATTATTACCGCCGGGGACAGGTCTTTTACGCTCTCATCCCTCCATATGTCCTCCGGGCTTCTGCCTTTCTTTACCTCCGCAAGGGCATAGATAAGCGCCGTCTCAAAACCCCCAGCGAAGCCCTCGGCGAATTTCTTCTCTTTCTCCCTTTTCAGCACATCCTGCGGCAGCTCCGCCGCAGGGCTGATGACAGGTCTTTCCGCTCCGTCCGTATGCGCGAAGGTGTCCAGCGGCGCAGGCGCTCCCGTGCCCGTTTCCTGCGCAGGCTCCTTAGTCTTTTTTGCTTTTGCTGAGATCATCTCGTTATAGGCCGTTGACGGGGCTTTCTTTCCCGTCCGCACCTCTTCCTTGAGCTTGTCGTCGCCTTTTTTTTCTATGGCGGTCATCATCTCAACGGTGCGAGGTGATGTCCCTGTCATACGGGCGATCTGAGCAGACTTTTTGCCGCCGGTTTTACCGTCCTGATCCGCCATTGCCAGAAGCTCGTCACCGCTCAGCTCATTAAGACGGTTGACGTATGGATAGAGCTCCGAGGCTGACAGGTTCCGTCTCCGGATCTGCTGGGATAAGGCATATATCATGGCGGCACGTTTGTCCGCAAAATCCTTATGCTCATAAACGGCGATCTCATAGAGGCCTGCTTTTTTCGCCGCGGCAAGACGGGTATAGCCGTCGATAAGAATTTTCGTGCCATCGGCACGGATCCACAGGTGTACGGGATGGCTCTTGTCGAAACCGTCCTTTATCATGTCCGCCGCCATCCGTTCTACGGCTGACGCCGAAAGCGGCATCAGGCTCTGGAAGTCCGGATCTTTCGCGCCATCCAGCTCTGTCAGACTCATCATAATGGCAAGACTGGCAGTACCGTTGTTCAGGTTGAAAGCGGTACCGCCCATGTTTAAGTTCAATTTGTTGTGTCCCATAAGCCGCTCCTATGCTATTCCTACGCTCTTTAGAAGCAGGACGACCAGAAATGAAAGGCTGATTGAGAAAAGTAATGTGCCCACGAGAACTATAGCGGTCTTTAAGGCCTGCTCTTTTAGATTGTCGCTCATCAGAATGTTCCCTCCGGATCTACAGGCTCCGCTACAATGAACGACGCAAGACGACAGACGGCAGTACGCAGTTTTTCAGCTGTTTTCGCTTTTCCGATTTTTTCCGCTGCATCAGTGGCGTATTTGACCTGCTGCGTGTACGGCACTATTACATCGGGTATGAAGTTCGGATAATTCTCAAGGTAGGCGTTCATATACTCTTTCTGAATGGGAATTTCCGGGCGGAATCCGTTGAAGAACAGACCCCAACGAGCACTATTGTCTGTGTCGAGCTTTAGATTTATGCCGAGCTGGTTGATCGGCACAAAATCATACTTTGATGGCATCACAGGCGTTACGATGACGTCGGATGCATTGAAAGCCGCTATGTGCAGCGCAAAATAGTTCGCCGGAGTATCCAGCAGAACGACGTCATAAAGCTTATCAAGTCCTGATTCCCGTATCTTGTTCTTGAGAAGATACGGAGAATTGAAATTCACCCGAGTCAAGGATGAATCGACACGAAGAATGTCAATGTTCTTCGTGTTGGATGGAATGATGAAATCCGACATGTCATCCATCCGTGATACATTCATGAGACACGCGGCGATGTGCCGCTTGTTGTCCCGGTCGATGTCTCCGAGATTGGCAGGGTTGAATGTCTGCTCCAGTGATGAGTTCACATCGAGCCCAACTGTAAGTACTTTTTTGCCTGCTTTAGCCAGACAGCGCCCTGTGAGTACAAGGCTGGTAGTTTTGCCGGTGCCGCCTTTGACAGCACCAAAAGAAGCGACGATCATAAGGTTACCTCTTATGAATGAAAAAATTTTTTCTCCCGATGGAGATATGGCAGGAGGAGGAATCGAACCACCATGCAGAATAAATCTGCCCATACCTGCCGAAAACCAGCGGAACAGGTCGTGAACTTAGTTAGGGTTTCACAGCGGTCCTGTTCCTACTGGAAAAGGATATGCGGCTTGCCGGCCAGCACATTCCCTGAGACAATCGGGAATCGAACCCGTAAGCAATTTGCAGATGCAGAATCTCCATATTTGCCTCAAAAAAAACAAAAAAAGCCTGAACGATTCTTGAGGTAACCAAGAACCATCCAAGCTTTTTAAAAAGAGCCGTATCGTAGTAGTTAACTCAAGTTGTAGGGATTTGGTTAACCAATGGTCACTAAAAACCGCTATTTTCCAAAACCCTAACTAACACGAGTTTATTCAAAGTTCTTTACAGACGGTCTGACGGGCTGCTACAATTCATCTGCCTATCTGAAAAAGCGCGAGATATTGAACCAGCGCATAAAAGAGCATATGGCTGAATTTACGTTCTATCTGTTCGATGTGAACGGACTCAAGCATATGAACGATACCTACGGCCATGAGTACGGAAACATGCTTATAAAGGACACCGCCAGAATACTGCAGGCTGTGTTTGGCAAGGACCGCATCTACCGTGTGGGCGGTGATGAATTTGTGGTAATCGTAGAGCATGCTCTGGCGGCAGATCGTACTGGAGAAGGCGCCGCTGTACCTGAGGATTCTATAGAAGCTTGTTCTGATGCCAAGCAGGTTGCGGAGCTGTATCTGACGCGCTTTGACGAGCGGCTTGCAGCGTTTAATAAGGAAAACGACCGCTACGAGCTGGAGCTGAGCGTATCAAAAGGCGCCGCGGTATTTGATGACCGGCTGGACAAGGACTTTAAGTCTGTGTTCTCACGTGCTGACAGAGAAATGTACGCCTGCAAAAGCGCCTATTACGCCGGAAACAGCGACCGCCGCCGGGATTCATCGCAGCGTCAGATGTAGCGTTGACAGGAAGCGGGTGAATCTTTATGCTAGAAATATGATAAAAAATGTGTATTCCCTGCTTACCGCGCTGCTGCTCTGCCTGTTTGTTTCCTGCGCGGACTCCGGTCTGCCGCGTACGGTTGCCGGGAATGATCTGTTCACCGTTCCGTACGGCCGTTTTGACGACCAGCTGAATCTGTTCAGCCTGGCTTCCGTGGGTGCGGTCAGAACATATATGGCCATGAATTCCGGTTTCTTTTATATTGCCAACGGCGAGTCCAAGAAGATCATGGAGCTTAATTCCTACGGCGACCTGATTACGCTGCTGTACAATGCCGATGACAATGTTGCCCCTGATTTTGTTCCGTCCGACATGTCCGAAGCCGCGGTGAGCACTCGTAAGGCAGTAGCATATCCGTTCAACACGCTCGGGCCCGTTGCCGTTGATTCCCGTAAGTATCTGTATGCAGTCGATACACTGCCGAAATCCCAGCAGATCCGTGACAATGAAAAGAATACTATGCTTGACCGTGTGATCGTCTGCTTTTCCAGCGACGGCACGTTCATTGACTATATCGGGCAGAACGGTCCCGGCGGCACGCCGTTTCCGTTCATTGATGCTGTCTATACTACCGACTCCAACGAGCTTGTGGTGGTATGCGTGACTAATGACGGTCCGCTCGTATACTGGTTTTCCGCCGACCGTTATCTAAAATACATTATTCCCGTAAAAAGCGCCGATGTTCCTGACCCGTTCACACAGGATGAAAATACGGGTACGGTGCATGTGTCCGTGGAAAAGGTTATTCCTGCGCGCAGCGGCTACGAACTGTTTGTAAAAGTCGATTATTCTGTGAACTATGTGGACCAGGACTCCAAGGTGCAGTCCGGTATAGATTATGCGGGTACGCGCGTGTATCCGCTTGATGCGGTATCGGGTACATTCGGCGAGCCGTACAGCATTCCCGCGTTCGAGCATTCTGTCACGCAGGGGTTCAGCCGGATTTCATACAGCATTCCCTATGATTTTATGGGTGTGACTTCAAGCGGCTGGCTGTTCTTTTCTATTGCCACCGACAACGGATTCATGGTACAGATGATACAGCCTGACGGCCAGCGGATCCTGAAGCGCAATCTGGGAATCGGTTCCGATAACCTTCTGTACCATTCGTTCTTCCTTTCCGATACGGGCATCATCACCGGTATTTTTGCCGATGATCAGTGTGTTTCGGTAAAATGGTGGCGGATGGATGATCTGATAAATGTCATCTCAAGATCGTAGGGGATGGGCGTATGGATGATAGTAAAAACGAAGGGTATGCCGAAGGCGAGGAGCCGCTTCACTTTTATTATAATCGTGAGGAACGGCTTAGAAACGCACCCCGGATCGTACAGGAATATTATGCGGGCAGGGGGCCTCGTCCGGTAAAAGGACTGTTCAAGGTGCTTGTTGCTACGCGCGCGAACCGGCTTATGCTTTTTTCGCTCGTGGCCTGTCTGCTGCTGGTGCTGTTTACAAGCCTGCTCGGTGGCTCCGACAATAAAAAGCAGTTCGGGAATATACAGGCGGAGCTTTCTTCTTTTTCATTCGAAGACATTGTGTACGTGAGCCTGCGACTGTCGCCGAAGCAGGTGTCCGGGCAGAAACAGCAGGCGCACAGCGAAAACGTAAAGGTGGAATTCTGGACGGTGGATGTGGACAAGCAGAAATCGCAGACGCAGACGATGACTGAAATTTATAGCGGAAACGAATGTTTTTTGAGGACAAAGTTTTCTGATTATGATATACTTCAAGTACTGGCTGATGTTGAGATCGCCGGTAAGAAGCAGACGTTGGCGGCTTCGGTACAACGCCGGTGAATGAGGAGTGAAGCTCATATGCTACAGTTTTATTTTCTTTCTGTGCTTCTTAATATTGGAGTAGGGCTGATTCTGGTCTATGCGCAGCAGACCTCCGCTGATGCGGATGTGCCGGATGCTGCAGATCTGGAGCCGGACGAAAGCGCTCCTGCGGGAAAAAAGGGACTGCATCCTTCCCGCCTGTTCAAAGGAGACATGTCTTTTATTTCTACGCCGGCATTCCGGCTGGTCGTCGGGTTCGCCTCGGTGTTTACCGGAATTATGAAGCTGCTTTCTGTGGTGCATAATGATATTCCCGTTATTGGTGACTTTTTTCCGGCGCTTGCAGGCATAGCAGGCGGCTTCGCGCTTCTGCTTGAGTATTATATGGATGCTTCATCCACCGACCTGAGTATCGGTGCGCCGGTACGTAAGGTGTTTATAGACGGCAGACGGTACATCGGCATTTTCTGTCTGTTCGCCGGTCTGCTGCACTTTCTTTTTCCTCAGGTTCTTCTGCTGTAGCCTATGCCGAAAGTGTCTGTGGCATGCATTGCCTACTGTAACGGAAAGATTCTGATCGCGCACCGTAATCCTGTGGGAGTCATGGGTGACAGATGGGAATTTCCCGGCGGTAAATGTGAGCCGGATGAAACCGAGCAGCAGGCTGTGGTGCGTGAGCTGCAGGAAGAGTTCGGCATTACGGTGACCGTTCGTGACCGTATTGCAGAGGCTGAATTCTGCCATAACGGCGAGCAGTGCGTGCTGCATGCCTATTCGATCAGCGTGCCTCATGACGGAATACAGATTCCGTACACGCTGACGGAGCATTCTGAATATGCATGGGTTCCGCTTGCCGATATTCCTTCCCTTCATTTTGTAGATTCTGACATGAAGCTGTATCCTGCAATACAGGAATATGTTTCGGGACTGCAGTAGCTATGCGTGCTGCTGATGTTCTGAGAACGCTGCGGCATCGTGCTGCCGTTTGCGCGTGTTTTATATGCTTTGCAAGCTTTGTCTGTGTACTGTGTACTGAATTGAGTTCCTGCTTTGCGCGACAGAAAGAGATTGAGTTTGAGCTGGATGAGTCTGATCCGCTTGCGCTTGCTCCAGACGTACAGTGGATAGTTGTCCGTGAGCCGTACGTGGCGTTGCGCAGCGCGCCCGGCTGGAGCTCACCTATAGCATCGCACTGCCGCCGCGGCCAGGTGTTGCAGATTATCGGAAACGAGACGCTGGTGCAGGAGTCGGAGCCGCGGACTGAAAAATGGTATTTTGTTCCGGGCGGCTGGCTCCCCGGATCGGCAGTGACCATCTGCGCCAATAAGTTTCTGGCTGAATCTGTTTCTGAAAAGATGTAGCGGCGGTGTGCTGAAGCATACATGCTGCCGTATATACAAAAGGCTGTGTCCTAAAATTATGCATCTGAGTATCGCTATAATTATGATTTGTTCCAGATGGAAATACAACTTTTATTGTATTTGCATACTTTTCACTAGTTTCTTCTTGTAAAAGACTGACCTTATAGACTTCTTCAAAAAACTGTTCTGTTAATTTTATCATACATAGTTAGTTAATATTTAAACCGAGCTATGTACGTGTTAGCAACACTATTTACGGACATAGCCATACAAAAAAAGTCCGCCTGAACTAACTCTGCGTTCCTGCGGACTTTTTTGCTATTGACCGGGTGTCGGACGTGCTCAGCTCCGTATGAGCTGCACAGCCTTATCAACGGTGATGTTTTCGAACTGCTCTCTGGTATGCAGGTTTTTGAGCGTCACCGTTCCGTCCTTCAGATTTTCTTCTTTAATCATGATGCCCCACGGCACGCACTTCGCTTCGGTGACTGCATACTGCTGGCCTAGCTTTTTAGGGTCGGGGAATACTTCTGCGGCCACCTGCTGTGCCCTGAGCTGGGCGGCAACTTTCTGGTAGTGCGCGGCATGATTTTTGTCCAGACAGAATATTTCTACATCAAGATAGCTGCCTTTTTTCTCCGTCTTTCCAAGCTCCTCAAGTCCTGCAATAAGCCGGTCAAGGCCGATAGACATGCCTACGCCCGGAACTTTTTCCTTCATATACAGGCCGGCAAGGTTGTCGTAACGGCCGCCTGAGCATACGGAGCCTATAGAAGGCAGATCGTTCAGGAATGTCTCATAGACAATGCCGGTGTAGTAGTCTAGTCCGCGTGTAATGGACGGGTCAAGCACATAGGTCGATTCGATTCCTGCGGCTTTCATCATGGCTCTGATTTCTCTCATGCGAGCGGTGTCATCGCCGGGACCGCCTGCCATGCTTTCAAGCAGATCGAGCGTGCTTTCGAACGAGTCTGCGCCTGCAATGTAGGTCAGTATTTTCTGTGCCTTGTCTTCGGAACCGGTGAGTTCCTGCAGCTCTGCGAATACAGCGTCTTTGCCGACCTTTGCAAGCTTGTCCACTGAGCGCAGAATATCCTCGCTTTTTTCCGCTGTGCCGATGCATGCCAGAAAACGGTTGAAAATGCCGCGGTGGTTTACGTGGATGGTGATACCGTTTACGCCGATGGCATTCAGCGCGGTTTTCATTACGGACAGAATCTCAAAGTCCGCCGCAGCACTGTCTGAGCCGACGGTATCCACGTCGCACTGCATGAATTCGCGGTATCTTCCGGCCTGCGGTTTTTCGCCGCGCCAGACTTTTGCTATATGGTATCGTTTAAAGGGAAAATAGAGATCATTTTTATGCTCTGCGGTAAAACGTGCGAACGGTACCGTCAGGTCAAAGCGCATGGCCACGTCCCGGCCGCCGTTGTCAGTAAAGCGGAACACCTGTTTTTCGGTTTCTCCGTTGCTTTTGCGAAGCAGAATTTCTGTATACTCAAGCACCGGCGTGTCGATGGGCACGAAGCCGAATGAACGGTATACCTGCGTGATTTTTTCTGTGAGCTCGGTACGAAGAATTTCTGCCGAGGGAAGAAAGTCCCTGAATCCTTTCAGGACTTTCGGTTGAATCAATGTTTCCATACCCGTAATACTACTGGAAAGCGTAAAAAAATACAATTAAGGGCACCTCGAAAAACCTGCTTTAGCAGTTTTTCGAGGTGCCCTTGAGAACGGGAAAAATCGCTGTATACGGCGGATACGCTCCCGGTACATGGGGCTGTCCAACGCGTTGGTACAGCCCTTTGTGTACTGTACACTTATGACAGCAGATGCTCCCACCGCACGCCTTCTCCTGCCTCGGCACTGTGTGTCAGCCGCCTGCCGATAACGGTTTCAAGGTATTCAGGAGAAATGCCGGGCGTGAGTATTTTTTCAGTACGTAATACCGCCACGTCCTGCGCCATAATGACGGTGCCCGCTGGCAGGCTGCGCATAAAGTGCAGCGAGCGGTTCGTGCGGCCGTAGTTTGCCTGTTCTGACGGCGCAAGCTGCTTTATACCTGTTCCGAGCGCAGCTTGGACCTTTTCTGTACCGTAGGTACCGCTGAGCTGTTCAAGTATACGCGCTTTCCCGGTCTCAGCTGTGTAGCGGTCTATGGCTGCCCTGCACTGATGAATGCAGTGTACCATAAGCGCGAACTGCTCTGGCTCAAGCGCCACCGGGTCATCAAGACCGTCCGTGCTTCTGCTGAGCGTGATATGCTTTTCGGTGACCGTGCCGCCGTTTGCAGCTGCCAGCGACGGTACGAGTACCGGATCAAGGCTGTGATCGCTTACACCTGCAGGAACGCCGAAAAGCTTTGACAGCAGGGGCAGCAGGTTCAGGTTGTATTCTGATTCAGGGGCAGGGTAGCAGGTGATGCAGTGCAGCAGCGTTACGTCCGTACGTCCCAGAATATTGATCGCTTTTTCTATATCACTCAGCGTGGATACTCCGCTGGATATGATGACGGGAACCGGCGTTTTTCCGTCAGCTGCCTGCTTACTGCGGTTGTCTGCAAGTGCCTTGAGCAGCGGATAGTGGTTAAGCTCGGGGGACGCTATCTTTACTGCGTCCGGCGAAATAGCAAGCAGCTCCTGCAGGCTTTTAAGCCCGAACGGCGAGCAGACGAATTTCAGGGAATGAGCGTGCGCATACTGCAGACAGTCTGCGAAAAAAGAAGGCGGCATTTCCAGCTGGCGGAACCGTTCATACAGGGGAATATCCCCGCCCGGCAGCTTTACGGTGCCTGTTTTGGGGTGCAGGATTTCGTCTGCATATACCCATTGGAATTTGACGGCATCAGCTCCGGCCGTCGCGGCGGCATCCATGAGCCTGCATGCTTTTTCAAAGGAACCGCCGTGGGCGGTTCCGATTTCTGCAATGATCATAGTCCGTATTGTACCAGATTATACGGAAAATGCACAGGCAGCAGCCTGCCGCGGCAGACTGCTGCCTGTATTGGAATACAAAGCAAATTGCGAACAGGTCTATTCTTTACGGCCGATGATAGTGCTCTGCTGGCGCTCAAGGCTTGCAGCAGGATTCCGGTAGACGGTTACCAGGAATATGGTCAGACATACTATCGCAGCAATAACGCCGATTACATATGAAATTACCAGACCTGAGCTGCCTTTTGCACCGAGGTTGAAACATTCCGGTGCATACATGAGGTATGTGATGGATACTGCGGACATAAAGGTTGCAGGCACTGTCGCGATCCAGCAGCGGTTGCGCTCTTTTCCGTAGTTGGTGGCAAAATACACGGCTCCTGCCCACAGTACGATCATGGCGAGCGTCTGGTTAGACCATGAGAAATAGCGCCATACAACGTTATAGTTGATGAATGAAATGCCGTAGCCGATTAAGAGCAGCGGAATGGCTGCGCTCAGACGGACTTTGATGTCCTTTTCATCGAGCTTGAACCAGTCAAAAATGGTCATGCGGGCACTGCGGAACGCGGTATCGCCGGATGTGATCGGACAGACGATAACGCCGAGCAGGGCGATGGGACCGCCGATTTTACCGAGCAGAGCAACGCACATCTGATAGACGGACTTTGAGTTACCGCCGCCGATCTTTTTAAGCGCTGAAAGTCCTGTGCCGGAACCGTCTTTGTTCCAGAAGAATGCAACTGCTGCGCTTGCCCAGATAAGGGCGATGATGCCTTCTGCAACCATGGCACCGTAGAAGATTTTGCGGCCGTCTTTTTCGCTCTTGATACAGCGGGATACGATCGGTGACTGGGTGGCGTGGAAACCGGAGATGGCACCGCAGGCAACTGTGATGAACATAAGCGGCCAGATCGGTTTTACGCCCGTGCCGTCAACATTGCCGGGGTAAAGATTCTTGAAGGTCAGCTCCATCATCGGGCGCTCGCCTGAATGTATCATGGTACCGATGATGATACCGAATGCCATCAGAATCAGCAGAATACCGAAGAATGGATAGACTTTTCCGATGATTTTATCGATAGGAAGCAATGTTGCAAGAAAGTAGTAACAAAGGATAATCACCGTCCATATTTTTATGTTGAGCGGAGTGATTTGCGCAAGCAGACCTGCCGGGCCTACCATAAATACAACGCCGACAAGGACAAGCAGAACGACGGAGAATACACGCATGACATTGTGCATTGCCGGTCCTAAGTACTTGCCGGTAACTTCTGAAATGGAAGCACCGTCGTTACGCTCAGAAAGCATACCTGCCATAAAGTCATGGACGGCACCTGCAAACAGCGTACCGCAGACAATCCAGATATACACGCTCGGACCCCACATGGCACCTGAGATGGCACCGAAGATAGGACCGAGACCTGCAATGTTGAGCAGCTGGATCAGAAATGCCTTGGCGGTGGAAATAGGAACATAGTCTACTCCGTCAGGATTAGTCATGGCGGGGGTAGGATTGTCTGACGGTTTGAACACACGCTCGACCAACGAACCGTAGATTAAGTAACCTACAATAAGCACAATAAGTGAAATAAAAAACGTTAACAAAATAACCTCCTAAAAGTCGTGGTGGGATTTGAGAGGCACGGTAATGTGAGATAATATTATCTCCTGCGACTTTTTGTTTTTTTTCTTGCTCATAAACCAAAGGTTTTGAACAAAATTACCGTTTTAGTGTAGCACGTTTTTACTGCTTGTCAAGTTGCGTGTATAACTGCGTGTATACGGAGGTGGCGGGAGGCGGCATCCTGTAGTGACGTTGCGTGAGCCACCATTTTGTCCCGACCAAGGTCGGGTCGGAGCTCTGCGGGAAGGAGGCGGCATCCAGTAGTGACGTTGCGTGAGCCACCATTTTGTCCCGACCAAGGTCGGGTCGGAGCTCTGCGGGAAGGAGGCGGCAATCTGTAGTGACGTTGTGCCAGCTACCATTTTGTCCCGACCAAGGTCGGGTCGGAGCTCTGCGGGCGGGAGGCGGCATCCAGTAGTGACGTTGCGTGAGCCACCATTTTGTCCCGACCAAGGTCGGGTCGGAGCTCTGCAGGAAGGAGGCGGCATCCTGTAGTGACGTTGCGTGAGCCACCATTTTGTCCCGACCAAGGTCGGGTCGAAATCTTTGGAGACACAGAACTTCTATTTATCTGATAGACATTCCGTATGTAGTCCGGCGGCTTTTTTGTGTGCAGGCATAAAAAAAGCCGTTCCCAGGGGTGGAACGGCAGAAAAATATGAAAGCTTGCTTGTTACAGACAGGCTTCTATTTTTTTAGCGATATCCTGCGGTTCTACTGTTGACTCAAAGCGTTCAACGACGGTTCCGCTGCGGTCTACCAGAAATTTAGTGAAGTTCCACTTTATGTCCGCATTGTTCTTGAAATCCGGATCAATCTTTGCCACATGGGCGTTCATAAACTCCGCTTTGTCGCCGGTAAATCCTGCGAAACCTTTTTGGGCCTTCAGGAACGTAAAGAGCGGAATCTCATTCGTCCCGTTAACTTCGATTTTCTTAAAATTGTCAAAGCTCGTCTTATATTTTGCCTGGCAGAACTGGTGGATTTCATCATCATCTCCCGGCGCCTGATGTCCGAACTGGTCACAGGGAAAGTCCAGAATCTCAAGGCCTTTGTCATGATACTGCTGATACAGCTTTTCAAGTCCTTCGTACTGCGGGGTAAAGCCGCAGCCGGTAGCCGTGTTTACAATAAGCAGTACTTTGCCTTTGAATGATTCCAAAGAAACTTCGTTTCCCTTTCTGTCTGTAACGGTGTAATCGTAAATTGCCATGGCGGCCTCCTGTTAACGTGCATTTAGATTTGATACAATCTATCTATGCATAATATATAGCATACAATATAATCTGTCAATGATAAAATTTAAAAACGGTTTTCAACTTATTCACAGAGATTAGTATATTGAGGAAAATGGTTTCCTTAAGGCTGTTACTCTGATGTTTTGTGGAGGAAGTGTGATCATCGGTTTGCTGGTCGGCGGCTTTGTTGTGTGGTAGTACGTTACATAGGCCGCTCTTTTTTTACTTATATTGACATTTTATTGTAGTACATGATAATATTCCTAACACATATTCTGTTTTTATATGAGGAGTTCCCATGTCAGGACATAGTAAATGGGCTACCATTAAACACGCAAAAGGCATTGCCGATGCAAAGCGTGGCCAGATGTTCACAAAGTTTATCAAAGAAATTTCTATAGCTGCCCGTATGGGTGGCGGTGATCCCGCTGCCAACCCGCGCCTGCGTACTGCTATTCTTAAAGCACGTGCAGCCAGCATGCCCAAAGATAATATTGAGCGTGCAATCAAAAAAGGCACCGGTGAGGGCGGAGCCGCTTCCTATGAGGAGCTGGTATACGAAGGATATGCTCCGGGCGGAGTTGCCATCATGGTTGAAGTCCTTACTGACAACAAAAACCGTGCTGCTGCCGATGTCCGCAATATTTTCTCCAAGTTTGGCGGAAACATGGGCGTGTCAGGCTCTGTAAGCCGTATGTTCAAACGCTGCGGCAACATTGAGTATGATGCCGAAAAAGTGAATGAGGACGAGCTCATGGAGGTTGCGCTTGAGGCCGGTGCTGAGGATATCGTGAACGAAGACGGTATCATCACGGTTACGACCGATCCTACGAACTTTGCCACTGTACTTGAAGCGCTGCAGGAAAAGGGCTATGAGTCCATGTCTGCAGAAGTTGCCATGATTCCTGAGGCATATACTTCTGTCAATGCAGAGACCGCTGGAAAAGTCCAGAAGCTTGTTGATCGGCTTGAAGAAAACGATGATGTTCAGAATGTGTACACCACAGCTGAATATCCTGATGACTTCAATCCGGAGGAATAAGGAAACCTCTGACATGTCATAGACCTGTGCATACAGGTTATGACTGATACAGGCCGCTCCTTTGCTATGGCAGGAGCGGCTTTTTTATTGGGGGACACTAATAACGGGCGCCCCTCGAAACGGCTGAGTCAAAACCTTGAGCGGAGCGTGCCTTGACCAGACGTATTACGGGAGATCAGGTGATGGCGGAAGTATATAAATCAAATGTCAGAAGGGTAATCGGTATTGATCCGGGGCTGGCGTCCACCGGCTACGGTATTATTGACTGTCTGAATAACCGTCTGAAGCTGGTTACCTACGGCGTGATAAAAACGGAAGCGGCAAGCCCGCACAGCGAGCGGCTTCTGTTGATATATAATAAGCTTGCGGCAGTAATAGAGGAATATAATCCCCGGGAAGCCGGTATGGAGACGCTGTATTTTGCACGCAACACGTCCAGCGCCATGTCGGTTGCCGAAGCCCGCGGTGTAGTCACACTCTGTCTGGCGCAGCGATGTATTCTGCTCGGAGAATATACTCCGAATCAGATCAAGCAGTCCGTGGCGGGAACTGCAAGCGCGGATAAAAAACTTGTGGAGCGTTGTGTAAAGATGCTTTTAGGGCTGGAAACAGAGCCTAAGCCTGATCATGCTGCGGACGCGCTTGCAGGTGCCATTACGCACCTGCACACGCATACGTCCGTACTTTCCGCACTGCTGCCGTAGCGGAGGTGCGGAAGCCGCCGGCTGTGCCGTCAGAGCTTCTGGAATACGAAATTACAGAATGTCTTTATGCGGTTGATGAATGACGTTTCAATCCGCTTTTTGAGGAAAAAAACTTTCGGTGCATCTACACCGCCGATTCCGTACAGAATCCAGTTGTCCCCGTCCCGGAATACCACAATAAGAGACTTCATGTTCTGCGTTTTTACACATTTAAAGCTGTCTTTATAGTACAGGTCGTTCGTGTTCGTGTTTGCGTATGAAAGAAAATCGGCAGTCTGCCGCACTGTTATATCCGCTCCGATGTCACCGAACGGATCCATCTCAAGTACGGCGGTGATGTGTTCGGTATCTCCTTCCTGGGTCTGCGATGTTATTTTACCATCGGAGTACAGGTCGTAGTAGCATTCTCCGCGCTCTGACCAGTAGGGGATGCCGACGTATGACGGAATGTCGACCAGAATATCCCTGACTACAGAAAGTATGTCTTCATTTCCCTGTACCGGACGAACTTGTATTACTTCTGCAAGATAGGCGGGATTCAGGTCTTTGATGATTTTAAGCGCAGAATTCACATCGGCGTTGTCCGTGCTGATGCACATGTGCTTTACGGCTCCGGTGTTTCTGATCAGCACCTGTCCGGCGTTTATGGTCTCAAGCTCGCTTTTACTGAGCTTGCTGTTGAAAGGCAGTGCCTGCAGGCAGACCGGTACGAGCAGGCCGAATACGCCGAGCAGTCCTGTGCGTATCATTCTGAATGCTGCTTTGATTTGTTCTCTGTCTGTCCGTACGTGTATACTCATACCGCTGCCTCCAAAAATGTATTTCAGAGAACCTCGAAAAATTTCCAACATCGTAGATGTCAACATCGAAGATGCCCTTTTTCGAGGTGCCCTTCATTATATAAACTGAAAACAGTTTAATCAATGCAGGGTTACGGCTCCGCAGCTGTCAGCGGCAATTTTGCTTTCTGTACTAAACGTAAAATTGATTTTCGTGACCGCAGGGGGATACGGCATATGCCGGTTCTTTATACCGCTCATTGTCCAGCTTTTCTGTGTATCTGATACTTTTTAATCGTTTTAAGAAGGTATGTGTATATGCAGATTCATGGCTCTTGTGCTATACTGAGAAAATATAGATTCTGTGCTACAAAAAGGATAATTAATTATTATGGAAACTAAAACAAAACAGCGAAACTCTTTTTCTGGTTCATTAGGTTTTGTTCTTGCAGCGGCAGGCAGTGCCGTTGGTCTGGGAAATATCTGGCGTTTCCCGTATTTGGCGGCGAAAGACGGAGGCGCGCTTTTTCTTCTTGTGTATCTTGTTCTGGCTTTGACCTTTGGATTTGCGCTTCTAGTTACTGAAATTTCAATCGGTCGTAAAACACAGGAAAGCCCGCTCACTGCCTATAAAAAAATTAATGCAAAATGGGGCTTCCTGGGAATCTTTTCGTTTATTGTTCCTTTCCTGATTTATCCGTATTACACGGTAATCGGCGGATGGGTAGTTAAATATGCATTTTCATACCTTACGTTTCAGGGAAAAGTAGCTGTGCAGGACGGTTACTTCGGCGGATTTATTACATCACAATGGCAGCCGATTTTGTATACCGTTATTTTTGCTGGCCTTACTTTTCTCATCGTGTATAAGGGCGTGGAGCACGGCATTGAACAGTATTCTAAAATTCTGATGCCCGTTCTTGTGGTGATCGTTGTGTTTACGGCCGTTTATTCGTTATTCATTTCACATACGGATGAATCGGGAGTAACTAAAACCGGTCTGCAGGGAGCTGCCATTTACTTTATTCCTAATTTTTCCGGGCTTACTGTAAAAGGTTTCCTTGATATATTCCTTGATGCAATGGGCCAGCTCTTTTATTCTCTTTCCATAGCTATGGGAATTATGGTTGCCTATGGTTCTTACATGAAAAAAGAAGTGAACATCGTTAAATCGGTAAACCAGATTGAGATTTTTGATACGGGCATTGCCTTCCTTGCCGGTATGATGATTGTTCCGTCTGTTTACGTATTCTCTGGAAAAGAAGGAATGTCTGCCGGGCCCGGTCTTATGTTCATAACGTTGCCCAAAGTTTTTAATTCATTGGGAAGCTTCGGCAATATTATCGGACTTATTTTCTTTGTAATGGTTTTGTTTGCCGCCCTGACGTCCTCTGTTTCAATTCTTGAAGCAATCACGGCAAGTATGATGGATAAGTTTAAGTGGAGCAGAAAAAAATCGGCCGTCATTATGTCTGTGGTCACATTTGTTATTTCTGTGATTGTTTGTATGGGATACAATGTGCTGTACTTTGATGCCAAGCTGCCAAATGGTAGTGTCGGTCAGATTCTTGACATTCTGGATTACTTGAGCAATAACATGCTTATGCCTATTGTAGGTCTGCTTACGTGTATCCTTATCGGCTGGATTGTCAAGCCGAAAACTGTCATTGATGAGATTACACGTAATGGTGAAGGCTTCCTCCGCCGGACGCTCTACGTTGTTATGATTAAGTATATAGCGCCGCTTCTGCTGCTTGTAATCCTGCTGACAGGATTTGGTATATTCTAGGGCACGTCGAAAAAGCCTGCGGGTTTTATCATAGTAACCTCGCAAAAGAACATCTTCGACGTTAACTTCTACGATGTTGGAAGTTTTTCTGGGTTCCCTCTGATCTTTACAACTGTCTCCGCATCTGCGGAGACAGTTTTCCTTCCTGCAGACCGCCGACCCGACCTTGGTCGGGACAAAATCGCAGCTCACAAAGATGACATATAGACTGTAGTTTCTTCTCCTGCACCCGACAACATTCCTTTTCGTGTACAAAAGCAGAACCGTGTGGTATACTTTGTACATGATTGCAAAATATATACAGGAAGTAATGAGCAGCAGGAGTGCCTCTGCCATTCGTAAAATGTTTGAAGAAGGAATTGCACTCAAAGCACAATACGGTGCTGATCATGTGTTTGATTTTAGTCTGGGTAACCCTGATCTGGAGCCTCCCGAGGAGGTCTTTCAGGCAGTGGCCCGGATAGCGGCAGACCGGACGCACGGCTGTCATGGATATATGCCCAACGCCGGATATCCGGAGGTACGTGAGGCGATGGCCGCCAAAGAAACGCTTGAGCAGGGCGTGCAGGTGACCGGTAGTTCGGTCATTATGTCGTGCGGTGCCGCCGGTGCCATGAACTGCGTGTTTAAAGCAGTGCTTAATCCGGGTGATGAAGTGCTTGTGCCTGTACCGTTTTTCAGTGAGTACCGGCATTATGTGGGTAATCATGGCGGAATCCTGCGGGAAGTGCAGTCAAAACCTGATTTTTCATTGGATACAAATGCGATAGCGCGCAGCCTGACAGAACGTACAGCCGCAGTGATTATCAATTCTCCGAATAATCCGAGCGGCCGTATCTATTCAGCGGCCGATATTGCTTCTCTTGCCGAAGTGCTGCATGAGCACGGCAGAAAGACAGGAAGGTATCCGTATCTTATCTGTGATGAGCCATATCGTGCCATAACGTTTGGCGGTAAAAAGGTTGTTCCTGTGTTTTCAGTGTATGAGCATGCCGTGGTGGTTACTTCCTTTGCAAAAAATCTGAGTCTGCCCGGCGAGCGGATCGGTTATATCTGCGTCAATCCAGCCTGTCCTGACCATGATGAGCTTGTTGCCGCCTGTATTTTTGCCACCAGAGTGCTCGGCTATGTGAATGCGCCGGCTTTTTTTCAGAAGGTTGCTGCGAGCAGCTGGAATGCACCCTGTGACTATTCTCCGTATGAAAAACGTTGTCATGAGATGACAGCGGTGCTTGATAATGCCGGAATTTCTTATGCTGAGCCCGAAGGGGCGTTCTATCTGTTCTGTAAGGTGCCTGACGGTTGGAATGATGATGACGGTGCATTTGTAGATCACTTAAAGCGTCATCTGATCCTTTGTGCACCCGGCTCAGGTTTCGGCTGTAAGGGGTGGTTCCGCATTGCATACTGCGTGAGCGAGGATACGATCGTTAATTCAAAGGCCGCATTCTATACGGCGGCACACACAAAACAGGGGGAATGAGTATGAAGATTCTGATGGTTTCTGCCGAGGTTGTTCCGTTTGCAAAGACCGGCGGCCTTGCCGATGCAGTTTCTGCGCTGGCAGTGACGCTTTCAAAGCTGGGGCATGATGTAAAAGTCGTGATTCCCCGGTATTATAAGCTTGACCGCTCGAAGCTGACGTTGCTGGAGGGACCTATGGCGGTTGCTGCCGGAACTTCTGAGACATGGACTGCGGTGTATACGACGCCGATGCCCGGATGCGAAAAGCTGCCGGTGTATTTTATTGACCATGAGCAGTGCTTCGGACGTGACGGTATCTACGGTACTCCTGATGAAACAGATTTCCATGATAATCCGTACCGTTTTTCTGTGCTGTGTCACGGAGCGTTCCAGCTGTGCCGCAAGCTGAACTGGTATCCTGATATCATGCATGTGCATGATTGGTCAGCTGCGCTTGTGCCGGTGATTCTGCGGCATAAATGCCGGTCAGAGGCATTTGCTAAGACTGCCAGCGTTATTACCATTCATAACATGGGATATCAGGGGCAGTACGGTAAGGATCATTTTTTGGATCTGGGTGTGCCGTGGGAATTGTATTATGGTGCGAATATTGAGCATCATGGCGGAATTAATTTCCTGCAGGCCGGTATTTCTAACGCTGACATGATAACGACCGTGTCTCCTACCTATGCACGGGAGATTCAGACCGCAGAGGGCGGCTTCGGGCTTGACGGCCTGTTGCGCGTGAGGGCGGATGCCGTGCGTGGAATTGTGAACGGCGCTGATACGGTGCGTTGGAATCCTGCTGCCGATACATTTATTCCTAAAACCTATTCTGCGGATAATATGGAAGGCAAGGCGAAGTGTAAGGCTGAGCTGCAGGCTCGTATGGGACTGCCGGTACGGCCTGATGTGCCGCTTATTGGTATGGTGACGCGTCTGGTCGATCAGAAGGGTATTGGCGAGTTGTTTGGTCCTTCGTACGGCTGTATGTACAATATCTGTGACCGTATGGATGTGCAGGTGGCGATTCTGGGCAACGGCGAGCGCTGGTGTGAAAATGAGATCCTGAGCCTGCAGAGCAAGCTGCCGAATCTGCGCGCGCATGTGGGATTTGATGAGGGGCTGAGCCATCTGGTGGAGGCCGGATCTGATTTCTTCCTGATGCCCTCCAAGTATGAGCCGTGTGGTCTGAACCAGATGTATTCTCTGCTGTATGGTACGCTGCCGATTGTACGTAACACCGGCGGTCTTGCTGATACGGTACAGAATTATAATGAAGCTACGGGTGAAGGAACGGGCTTTATGTTCGATCAGCTTACACCCGGTGCCATATTTGATACGGTCGGGTGGGCTGTCTATGCCTACTATAATAAAAAAGACCACATAGAGGCGATGAAGGAACGTGCCATGCGGCAGTCCTTCGGCTGGAATGTGTCGGCCGAAGGCTATTTGCAGGTGTACCGGGAGGCACTTCAGCGTGGCTGCGGCATTATGCTGTAACGCTGTACGTTAGAATTCTGTCCATTGCTGCTGGTTGGTGAAGTACCAGTCAGCGGCAACGGCTGCATTACTGCTGTTATACCAGGAGATGCTTCCATCCCTGTTGAGTACTACAAGCTGGTTTCCACTGCGCACGGCTTTTAGCGGCAGCGCTGCGGAGCGCTTGTATATGAAATTTTTGCGTGTATACGTATCGTATGAGCGTATCTGTGTCTTACCGAGGTTTGTGTACAGATTTGGATAAGACATGGTTATGAACGCATTCGAGTCTTCCTCATTAATCTGCAGCAGATGATAAGTGAACTTTGTCTCAGGATTAAATGCGAACAGCATGGTGCTGCCTGATGCGCCGGTACCGTTGGCATTGCTGGTAACCGCAATGCCGTAGATATTGGAAGAGTCATGGGTGGTATCATAGGTAAGTGAAAATGCCACTGCTCCTGAGAACTGTACGGGCACGGTTTCCTGCGTCTGGGTATTGATATGGATGAGCGCAGATTCAGGACGCGTTGCCGCTGATTTTGATACATACAGTTCTGTGTCATTGTACAGAACCATGTCTTCCAGACCGCTGCCGGTATACAGCAGCTTTTTCTTTCTGCCGGAAGACTTTCCAGCGCTTTCTTCAAGTGATATGCTGCTGACGGAAGTATTTCCCTCTAGTACGAGCAGCGTACTGCCGAATATCCTCATGGATTTTATAGCATTGTCCGGCGTAAACAGCGGTGTTATGGTACCGTCGCTCACAGAGTATTCTTGAACGGGCTTTTTATCGTTTTTGCTCCAGAAAATTATTTTGTCACCGTAAGGAATGATATTGGTGTGGCCATGGTTGTCCGTGATTTTTTCTACGTTGCCGTCTGTATAGGATGATTTAAAGAGCATTGAGGCGGTGAGAAAATAGAAGTCTTCTCCGAAGCGTTCTACATCCAGAATCCGGTCGTACATGGTGTCGGTGAGCAGCGTCACGGATGCGGTTGATTCCATGCCTTCGTCCGGTATGTCGAGCGCATACAGTGCTCCGTCCTCTGAGCCCATCAGAATGCGGTTGCCTGCCTTTACAGCTGATGTGATATTCTGACGTTTTGACAGCAGCGAGAAAGTTCGTATGACTACAGGCTGCAGAACTGCGCCGCCCTGCTGGACGGGGATTTTTGTAAGTGCATAGTTCCTGCCGTCATAATTTAGATAATACAGGTCTGCATCAGCTTTTGCGCTGACAATGACTGCATTTTTTACGGCTATTTTTGCAGCAGGTATTCCGGAGGTTGCCTGTATAACGTACAGTGTGCTTCCGTTTATGCCTGCAAGCATCAGGTTGTTATGGAACAGCACCGGCTGCCGTAAACTTGCCGTAGTATCAAATTTATGCTCATGGCGGCCGGTCTGCAGGTTGTAGTACACCAGTGAACCGTTCTGCGCATACATGACCGCTGATTTTTCAGTGGCGCTGGTAGCTGCAAGCGATATAACTCCTGTATTTTCTTTAAGTTTGTTGACAACTCTGCCGTTTGATGCGTTCAGGAACAGCAGACCGGTCATGGATGCCGTTCCTGCCATTAAATAGGATCCCTTTTCACTGTAAGCCAGCGAGGTGAGCGGATTTTCAAAGCGCAGCGCATATTTTCTGGTCAGGTTGCTCCAGTTCCATACGCTTACGCGGTTTATGGTACCGCCGTCTGTTTCATAGACCGCAAGTTCTTTGCCGTTTGGCGAGCATGCGATCATGCTGATCCCAAGATCTGATATCTGATAGTGTTCACCGAGTCCGTCATCAGTCCATTTTATTAAAAAACCGTCATTACCTGCACTGAAAAAATCATTGCCGGCGGTGGCAATCACCGCGCTGACGGGTTTTTGATGCGGCTGCTTTGATATATGTGACTGCGGATATGCGGCAAAGCCTGTAAACAGAGCGCATACAGCTGATAGAATAGATGTGTGTTTCATTTTTTCCCCAACAGCTTGGCAAAGTACTTGATGTCGCCGCCGATGCCAATGAGCAGCATGGCCGCTATGAACGCAATGCCTATATATTGTACATAGTACTGCACTTTTGGCGGTACCTGTTTTTTGAATACGGTTTCGATGAGCGCAAAAAGAACCAGACCGCCGTCTAATATTGGAATAGGCAGCAGGTTCATGATGAAAAGCGATATACTTATGAGCGCCAGAAATTGGAGCGTGCTTACAATGCCGGAATTGATTCCTGCGGAAAAGCCTTCTTTTACGGTGTCTCCGAGCATGGTGGTCAGCCGTGCCGGGCCTGACACGGCGTTTGTTATTTCTACGCCTTTGAACAGGACGGCGATGCTTTTTACGGCAATTCCGGTCATGTTCATTGTTTCTTTTGCACCCTGCAGCAGGGCAGGGAAGAACGAATAGACAGGAGCGCTGCGCTTTTGGTACGAGCCTTTTGTACTTGAAACACCGATTTTCCCAATGCCGTGCGTTTTGTCCATATCTGTGTGTACGGTGAACTGCATTTCGGTACCGTCACGCTCTACAATCACGGTAATGTCTTCATCAGGACAGGTTGCGACCAGCACCGAAATATCGGAGAAGTCGTTGACCTTTTGATTGTTTATTTCAAGGATGGTATCTCCTGTCTTCAGTCCTGCATCCCGTGCGGCAGAATGGATCTCCGGATACAGCTCGTCGGCAAGTACAATGACGGCTGACGGTGCATAATACGTGTAGCCTGTCATGGCAATTGTTGTAAAAGCCATAAAGGCGAACAGCAGATTGAAACACGGTCCGGCACATGCTATGAGCGCACGCTTGAGCGGGTGAATACCATAAAGCGAGTCTTTGTCAGCGGTTATGGTCGGAAGATTTGCGTCGAGTGCATTTTTAAAATCCTGCTCACCCTTCATGGCACAATATCCGCCGATCGGAAACAGGGATATGCGGTAATCGGTTATGCCGATCTTTTTGTGCAGCAGTACCGGTCCCATACCTATGGAGAACGCTTCTACGGTTACTTTACAAGCCCGCGCGGCAATAAAATGCCCGAGCTCATGGAAGAATATGATAAAACTGAGGCAGATAAGCCCGTATACGACAGTCACACGTATTCCTTTGCCAGATTCCGTGCCCGCTCATCATATGCGAATACTTCTTCAAATGAGGCAGGCTCAGCAGTCCAGTCTTTTTCCAATACTGAGCGGACTACCGATGCAATGTCGGTAAATCCGATTTTCCCTGATAGGAATGCCCATGCAGCGATTTCATCCGCGGCGTTGTAGGCAATAGTGTATGCACCGCCGCTGGCAGCTGCATCAAATGCGTACTGCAGCAGGGGAAAGTCATCTGTTCTCGGTTTATAGAACGTCATATCATGATCAAAAAGATCAAACGGTTTCATATAGGTTTGAAGAACTGCCGGCCAGCTCAGTGCGGCTACGATAGGATGCTTCATGTCGGGTTCTGAAATCTGTGCATACATAACACCGTCTTTTGTTCGTACCAGCGAATGTATCAGACTTTGCGGATGCACTACAACCTGTATACGATTAGTCGGCACATGGAACAGCCTGCATGCTTCAATAACTTCAAGACCCTTGTTTGCAAGCGTAGCTGAATCAATGGTGATTTTTTTACCCATATTCCACGTGGGATGCTTGAGTGCATCCTGAACCGTTACAGCGGCAAGCTTTTCTTTCGGCAGGTTTCTGAAAGGTCCTCCGCTTGCCGTGATAATAATAGATTCAACAGTATCTTTTCCGCAGCGCTCTATAAGATTGAAGATGGCGGAATGCTCAGAGTCAACCGGAAGAATCCTACAGTTGTTCTCCTTTGCCAGACTCTGAATTAACGAAGCAGCCATGACAATGGTTTCTTTGTTTGCAAGCGCCAGGTCGATGCCGTGGGAAAGAACGATTCTGGACGGCTCAAGTCCTGCCGCCCCGGCAATGCCGTTCACTACAATATCAGGTCTGGTCTGCTCTATAAGCTGTGTAAGACCGTTCATTCCTGTTTCAGAGGTGAGCACACCGGGGCAGGCGAATTCGGCAGCCAGCGCGGCAAGCTTGTCTTTGCTGGAATGTGCAGTGAGACCTACGGCTTTAAAATCACCGGGCATGTTACGCAGAATATCAAGCGTACTTGTACCGATGGAGCCGGTACACCCTAGAACTAATACATGTTTCATTTGCTGAATAAGAAATTAACCACCGTAAAGAATACAGGAGCTGCATACAGGATAGAATCGATGGAATCAAGTATGCCGCCTCTGCCGGGGATGATAAAACCGCTGTCTTTGCAGTTAGCGGATCGTTTGAACACGGACTCCGCCAGATCGCCGATAATAGCTGCTGTGGAAATGACGAGACCCATGAGTATGGTTTTTGCTGCCGGTCCGAAAAACACTTCCGGCCAGATCATGCGGGCAATAAGTGCTGATGCAACTGCACCAAGGTAACCGCCGATAAATCCAGCCACACTTTTATTTGGACTTGCAGCTATAATTCCTTTGTTGTTTTTGCCGAACAGGTTCCCTGTGAGCCATGCGATAGAATCACACATAAAGACCATGAACAGAAATGAAGAGATCAGCTGCCTGGCATAGGTGTGTGTCGTAAGCCGGGACAGGAATGTAAACAAATAGCCGCCGTAGAAAAGCACAAAGAACGATGAGACTAAATGCTGGTTCGACAATGTGAATTCTTTTACAGTGAACACTTCATAGGCCAGAATAATAAGAAAGCCGGCAAGAATAGAGTAGTTCAAGTAATTGAGCGGATACCCTGTCATTGCGAGTACAAAGGCTGTTGCTGAGGGTATGATGCTGACAAACATCACGAATCCTCTGGGCTGCAGGGAAATGTTCTTGGAAAAAATAGTATAGAGTTCTGTAGAACATTGCAACGTCACTGCAATGATCATTATATGCAACGCTATGTGGTTAAAGAAATCTAACCAGACAAGGCCTATTACAACCGGAACGCCGAAGAAAAAAATTAAGAGTCGCTGTAATACCTTATTCATAAAAACCTCATTATGGATTCAGCACAGCACCGAACCGCCTGTTCCTGTTCTTAAAGACTTCTACATCTTTTAAGAATTCTTCTTCATTATAATCAGGCCATAAGGTGTCTGTAAAGACCAGTTCTGCATAGGCGGCATGCCAGAGCAAAAAATTACTCAGACGTAGTTCTCCGCCGGTACGGATTAAAAGATCTACGTCAGGAAGCTCCGGAATATCGAATGTACGGGCGAGCGTTTCTTCTGTAACGTCTGAAGCTGGCGTTCCAGTCTGAATCAGCTTTCGTACGCCCCGTACGATTTCATCCCGTCCGCCGTAATTGATGGCGAGCACAACGGTCATTCCCGTAAAATGCGCAGTATCTGCCTGTGCGTTTATAATCTCTGTCTGTACATCAGCAGGAAGGCCGGACATGTCTCCGAGCTGCAGGACTCTGATACCGTTCTTTTTATAAAAGTCGAATTCAGCCCGCAGATGACCTTTAATCAGGCCCATCAGATAGCCTACCTCTTCCTGTGCACGTTTCCAGTTTTCTGTAGAGAATGTGTATAATGTAACATATTTTATGCCAAGCCGGGCAGCAGCAGCGACAATCTTTTTAGCAGTTGTCAGGCCCTCTTTGTGACCCATGGTGCGGGGAAGATTTCTTTTTTTTGCCCAGCGGCCGTTCCCATCCATGATAATTCCTACATGGACAGGAACTGTATATGCTGTATCAGGCATCAGCCTTCCATTATTTCTTTTTCTTTTGCGTCGTAAATCTTATTGATTTCCGCAATATATTTGTCGGTCAGCTTCTGCAGGTCATTTTCTTCTGTTTTCAGCGCGTCTTCTGTAAGCGTACCTGCTTTCTGCTGCTTTTTCAGATCATCGTTACCGTCACGGCGGATGTTACGGATAGCAGTTCTGGAATTTTCCGCAATGCCTTTGATCTGCTTTACCAGCTCTTTGCGGCGGTCAGCGGTCAGCGGCGGTATGGAAATACGAATTACTTTTCCATCGTTCGAGGGGTTAAGCCCAAGATCCGCAGATGCGATACCTTTTTCAATTTCGCCGATGAGCGATTTGTCAAAAGGCTGAATGACGATCATGCGGGCTTCCGGAATAGAGATAGAAGCTACCTGATTCAGCGGAGACTTTGCGCCGTATGCCGTTACACGGACTTTATCAAAAATTGCAGCTGATGCGCGGCCTGTACGGATACCTGCCAGACTGTCTTTGAGCGCAGCCACGGTTTTTTCCATCTTTTCTGTACAAACTTCATTTGCCATAGTACTATTCCTTTTCTTAATAGAAATAGAGCGCAGCAGACGCATAATTGCTGCCGCTGCGCTCCTTTTGAGTTATTTGCCGAGTATGAACAGAACAATCTGACCGAATGTCAGCGTTGCGCCTGCTTCTTTACCGACTTCTGCAAGTTTTGCCTTTACAGATTTTTTGTCGTCCTTTACGAACATCTGATCTTCAAAGCAGATGTCTGCAAGGTGCTTGTTGATCTTGCCCTTGAGGATTCCTGCTTTTACATTGTCAGGTTTAGACGCCATTTTTTCGTCCTGATCCATCTGAGCTTTGAAGATTTCTGTCTGCTCGTCAATGTATGACTGGGGAACATCGGCCTGCTTGATGTAAGCAGGGGTGAATGCAGCCATGTGGAGACAGCAGTCATAGGCGAACTGTTTTACGCTGTCGGCTGTTGAGCCTGTAACAACTACTACAGCACCGGATTTGTGGTCGCTGTGCACATAGGTGCTTGCCACGCTGTTTGCAGGAATGTCGATTACTGCAACGCGGCGTACGGCCATGTTCTCACGGATCTTTGTTGCAAGAACCAGAAGCATGTCAGCATGCTCTTTCTCAACCTTTGTGTATCCCTTTTCGATGGTCAGATCAAGAAGTTTTTCGCCCAGCTCAACAAAGTCTTTGTTGTTTGCTACAAAGTCTGTTTCGCAGGTCACTTCGATCATAACTACCTTGTTCTCAAGCTGGCGTACGAAAATGCGGCCTTCTGCGGTAGCGCGGTCAGCACGTTTTGCAACGGCGGCAAGACCCTTTTCTTTCAGGATTTTTTCTGCCTCTGCGGCATCGCCGTTTGCTTCGACAAGTGCTTTTTTACATTCCATCATGCCTGCGCCGGTCTTGTCGCGCAGTGCTTTTACGTCTGATGCTTTAATATCCATTTTTTATTGCTCCGTCGGCTTAGTCTTTGTAGAGTTTATCTTCGTCTACAAGCTCTTCTTCTCTGCTTTTTTCAGCTTCCAGATCTTCTTCTTTGATCTCTGTGGGCTGATAGTTGCTGTAGTCATCAATTTCTACATCTTCGCTCTTGACAGCTGCATCGGTCTGCACCGTGTCGTCATCACCGAGCGTTTCGATGATCTTGAGGCCTGTGTCGTTGTCGGCTTCGATAACGGCATTAGCAATGATTGATGTGAACAGAGAGATGGCACGGATGGCGTCATCATTGCCGGGAATGGGGAAGTCAATGCCTTCGGGGTTACAGTTTGTATCGACGATAGCAATGATCGGGATATGCATACGGCGGGCTTCAGCAACTGCGATCTGCTCTTTATGGGTGTCGATGATGAATACGGCACCGGGCAGCTCTTTCATTTCTTTGATACCGCCGAGGTTCTTTTCAAGTTTTGCCTTTTCTTTCTGGATTGCGGAAACTTCTTTCTTTGTCAGATTATCAAAGGTGCCGTCAATTTCCATCTTTTCGATTCTCTTGAGGCGCTGCAATGATTTTTTGATTGTAGAGAAGTTTGTAAGCATACCGCCGAGCCAGCGGTTGTTGACATAGTACATGCCGCAGCGTTCTGCTTCCTTCTGGATAGCCTGCTGGGCCTGCTTTTTTGTTCCTACAAAAAGGATTGATTTACCTGCAGATGCAACTTTGCGGACTTCATCGTAGCTGTCTTTGATAGCTGTGATGGTCTTCTGCAGATCAATGATATGAATTCCGTTCCGCTGTGCGAAGATATACTTCTTCATGCGGGGATCCCAACGCTTTACCTGATGTCCGAAATGAACGCCGGACTCAAGCAAACTCTTCATGGTTACTACTGCCATGATCAACTCCTTCACCGGTATAGCCCACTATTCTGTGACGCATATACCACCTGACTCTATTACTCGATACCGGCTGTCTACAACCGGCACGGAAGATCGGAACACAGCCTGAAACCTACGGTACGGCAGCGTCCGGCAGAATTATTCCAATATAGAATATCCCTGCCGCTTCAAAATATCATAAAGCTCAAAAATAGGCAAGCCCATGACACAGCTGTCCGTACCTTCGATGGATGATATGAAGCATGATGCCAGGCCTTGTATGCGGTAGCCGCCTGCGGCACCATGCCAGTCTCCGGTATCGGCGTACCATTCGATTTCTTTTTCGGTCATGGCGTTGAATGTGACTTTTGTGATGGCGGTGGTTGTTGCTACGGTATGTGTTCTTCCTTTGAATAACGCGATGGCGGTAACAACAGAGTGGGTACGTCCCTGCAGATCGCGCAGAAAGGTGACGGCCTGGTCTTGATTCTGCGGTTTTCCGTAGATTTTGCCGTCTATTGTGACAATGGTGTCGGCGCCCAGTACCCAAGGGATTTCTTGATTTGACGGCAGCATGTGAACAACAGCGTCCACTTTACGCCTTGCCAGAATCTCCGGAACTTTTTCCGGAGGAATGTTATCCTCAACCGTTTCATCCACGTTCGGCATGATCACCTGATAGGAAATATGCAGCAGCTTCAGAATTTCCTGCCGTCTCGGGGAGGATGATGCTAAAATAATTGGTTCCATAATTCAAACCTTGCTTGACTTTTTTAATGAATATCTATATGTTTAAGAACGTCACTTACGGATTAGCCGTGAGTGACGTAATCCGCGAGATTAGCTCACTTGGATAGAGCGTCAGCCTCCGGAGCTGAAGGTAGCGAGTTCGAATCCCGCATCTCGCAGTATACATCAGCGGTTAGTCCGCAAAAAAAGCTGTCTTTTCAGACAGCTTTTTTTATTTTACAGCTGCATGCTGCAGCCGGATCCTAATTGGATTTATTTCCTGACGAGGCACCGCCTGTCTTGAGCTTGTTCAGCAGCTCGCGTGCGCGGGTGCGGACAGGCGTTACATACCGGTAGTCAGCGGCGATGCGGCCGATTGAGTCCAGCATTGTTTTGCGGTCCTGTACGGTCGGCGCAAGCTTTTCATAGGCGTTGAGTACTTCCAGCGCCATGCTGCTTGTCGGATTCAGCGTCTGGTTGTGACGGTTCGCGAACGCAATGACATTGATGACCTCGTCATTGTCGTTGAGACCGATGGTTCCTAAAGAACGTACGGCTGCGGTCACTACCATTGGCTCGTTATCTGCCAGTGCAACTTTTACAAGCGTGGTCTTTGATTCCTTTGTGGGAACCTTCGCAAGAATATCACATGCCTTCGCGCGGATGTCGGGGAAGTTGTTGATGAGACGGCCTTTTTCTCTTGTCTGAGAAGCAATGCCTTCGCCTGCAAGGTGGTCAAGTGCTGCTACCATATCAGGAGTAACACGGCCTTCGTTTACGGCATCCTCAAGATACTGCAGGGCAACCTGCTTGTTGTCCCGTTCGTCGGAGTTTGCCATTTCTGTGATAACTACATCTTCAAGGCTGCTCAGGTAATCGCCTTCGACAGATCTTTCATTGTTTGCAGTTTTGGAATTGGTCTGGGCAAAAATGCTGGTACAGCATACAACACAGCCAATGATTGCGCATGCAATGCGGGGTGTTTTTACAAGTTTCATGTAGTCCTCCAATCAGGATGATAGATAAAATATATTCAACCTTCTGTTAATATAAGCATAAAGGAAATCTGATAAAATGGCAATGTCACCGGAGCTTACAGTGTGGGCAGCTGCACCATCCACCGGCCGTTTACTTTGCCAAAATAATAATAAATGATATCCGTATTGTCCTGTACTTGCACAGCTTTTACGGCTGTTTCTGATATGTAGCGGATTTCGTCTACATTCTTGCCGGCTCTGGCAGGAATGAAAACGTACCGGAAGTAGTCCTGTACGCCGCCCAGTGATATACCCTTTACCGGAAGCCGGTCAGATGCTTTTTTGAGGTTTCTGGGGTTTCGCCAATATTTTATGGAGTCGGGATCCACATATTTAAACCATGTGCTGTAATCCTGCTTGTCCATTGCCACGGAAAGTTTTTCGATGATTTCAAGAATCTGCTTTTTGTCTTCCTGGAATACATCCTTGGTGATAGTTGTTCCTGCTCCGAGCGCAGTTATAGATCTGGAATACTCGTCTTCTTCCGGTGTGTCCTCCAGTACGACTGCCGAGGTCGTTTCAGGAGTGTCCGTTGTGTCTGCTGCCGGTTCTGTATCGGCCAGGGCCTGTTCTTCGGACGGTCGGGAGGCGATCGGGTCTTCTTTGGTTGACAGACAGCCGCTTAATACCGCTAGAATAAGCGCGGGGCAGATAAAATGATAGATATGCTTAAACATAAGAATATGATACTACGGTTGAGAGTTTTCGTCAAACCTGTTAATATATATACGCTATGACAACAGCCGTGCTTCCGGGGTCGTTTGATCCCCCGACATATGGACATCTCAGTATTATTGAGCGGGCAAGCCGCCTGTTCGATTCTGTGGATGTGGTTATTGCGGTTAACCCCGACAAGAATTATTTATTTTCTGCGGAAGAGCGGATGAAGATGCTGTCTTCGCTTGTCGGCGCGTATGATAATGTTCAGATTCATACATGGAATAAGCTGATTGTAGAGTATGCGCGTAAAATCGGCGCAAACGTTCTGTTGCGGGGAGTCCGCAATGTAAACGACTTTGCCTATGAGCTTGATCTGTCTATGATGAATCATACCCTTAATTCTGAGATCGACACTATTTTTATTCCTGCGGAACAGCAGTACGCCATTGTTCGCTCCAGTTCCATAAAGGATTTGGCAAAATTTGGCGGTGATCTGTCAGGTATGGTTCCTCCTGTTGTTGCGGAGGCACTTCACCGTAAATATACGGCGCAGTAGGGCAGGCCGTCAGTTCTTTTTCAGTCTGTCCCATGCAAGCTGTGCGACATGCTGCTCAGCCTGTTTTTTGCTTTTTCCTTCCGCAGGACCGTATACAGTACCGTTCAGCTTTACGCTTACAAAGAATGTTTGGTCGTGATCCGGCCCTTCTGTCTTCACAAGCTCATATACGGGACATGCCTTGTATTTTTTCTGATAGAATTCCTGCAGCATTGTTTTATAGTCTTTTGCACCCTTGTCCTGCTGTATGGCGCGGATCTCGGGAATCAGAAATGAAAGAATGTACTTTTCGGCGGCGCTGTATCCGCTGTCCAGATAATAGGCGCCGATGATGGCTTCCATGCAGTCTGCAATGATGGCAGGTTTGTTTCTTCCGCCGCTGAGCTCCTCTCCGTGTCCGAGAATCAGCATGCTGCTGATGCCGAACCGTATGCCGATGGAGGCGAGCGTCTGTTCTGATACGACTGCTGCTTTTATGCGGGCCAGATCGCCCTCAGGGTTTTCCTGCATGTCCTCGTACAAAAATGATGCCGCTGCCACACCGAGTACGGAGTCTCCGAGAAATTCAAGACGTTCGTTGTTCAGACGGCGGTGTGATACATTTTCATTTGAGAATGAACGGTGGTGGAATGCCAGATCCAGCAGCGTGTAATCTTTGAATTTAAGCCCGAGCGGTCTGCAGAAATTTTGCAGCGCCTTTAAGCGGGCAGGGGATATGGATGCTCTGGTCTGAAAGAAGGATTTCAAGTTTTTCATATGCCGTAGTGTATCACACATTTAAAATAAAAAAAACACAGGCCGCGTTTGGTGCCTGTGTTTTGTTGTGAGGAACAGACAGAAGCTTATTTGCCCTGTTTTGCCAGTTCCGCCTTAATGAAGTCATAAGCGTCACGAACCGTTTCAAATTCGTTGGCTTTTTCATCAGGAATGGTCACTTTCAGCTCTTCTTCGATGGCATAGACAAGCTCGTATGTGTCAAGACTGTCTGCACCGAGGTCGCCGCGGAAAGATGAGTCAAGCGTGATTTTGCTTGCATCAATTTCCAGTTTTTCAGCAATGAGTTTCTGAATTTTCTCAAACAATTCGTCCATCTTGTTCTCCTTGGTAGATTAGCCGTTGCTTTCAGGTGTGATAACCTGACGGCCACGGTAGAAACCGCACTTCGGGCATACGTGGTGCTGCATCACAAGGTTACCGCAGTTGCTGCATGCAACAAGGTTCGGTGTGTCCAAATGCATATTAACACCCCGGCGTCTCCGGGTAACGGCTTTTGAAGTTTTCGCTCTAGGTACTGCCATATATAAACCTCGCTATTAGTATTCTGATATAACAGGCCAATTTTACTACAAAATTGTCATAAGTGTCAATCACTTGATAAATATCAAGTGCAGAATATATGGAGATGGGGGGAGTTGAACCCCCGTCCGAATATGCGGTCCATGCACGTCTACAGGTTTATCGGTGCGAGGTGGTTGTCGGGAAACGGTAGCAGCACCACAAGCGTCGTCTCCGTATTCCGATTATATGTCCCGAGTATCGACCGGACACAATACGCGGCAAGCCCTGGTCAGGTGACAGAAATTCCTACGGCTCAGAGCGGCGCCATAAGATTTCCGGTTGCAGGCTTAAGCAGCCATTGCAACGAACTGAGAATTATCTTCTTCAGTTATTTTTTCCGTCTGTTCAGAGGACAGGCGTAACCTCACCTGCAATACAAGAATCGACAAATCCGTCGAAACCGGTGCATCCCCAAAATATCATTTTACCTTAGCATATCAGCTGTGAAAAATCAAGCTTATGTATTATCGCTGCAGCGGAGCATCGCATGCAGACGAAGGCGTTACTTCGGGGTGTATTTTTTTAGCATGGAAACAGCGTTGCGCTTTGTGTTAAATACAAATCCGCCGTCCCAGAATTCCAATGCGGCAAACAGCGCATTGCCGCTGTCCTGTTCATCGCTTTCTGCGGTTTTGAACGAAATGTACTTAGCAAGATTGTCATAGTCCTGCGTTTCCAGGCATTTTAAGCGCTGTGCATTGAATTCGTTCCATGCATCCAGTTCTTTGAAACCTTCTCCCTGGTCTTCCACAATAATATGGGCATGGGTCGGACTGAATGAATACCAGACGGTTATTTTTTTATTGGTGTCACAGTGATTGCCGTGTTTTATAGCGTTTTTAATGATTTCGCTTATCTGCTGCTGAAGCAGGTCCTGCTCATCCTGCGGAAAAGCTGCGTCCTGCATGATCAGCATGGTATAATACCGTATCTGCCGATAATCGGATGTGAATGAGCGCTGCATCATGTTTTCTTTGTTGAACAGCTGGTCATTGTCATCGCTGCGTATAATGGGGATTGTCATGACGGCACCTGGGACATCTGAGCAATGGCGTTCTCAAGCGTGTCTACGAGAGGAAAGAACCCTGTCAGCTTTGTCAGTTCAATGACCTTTTCAACAGAACCATGCACATTGGTGATGGACAGCTGCAGGTTCAATTTTTTTAGAGTTGAGCAGATAAAAAGCAGTGCGCCGATACCTGATGAGTCAATGTAGTCAACGTGCTCAAGATTAATGACGAACTGCTTAACGTCTTTTTCAAGCATTTTTGTTACCAGCTCTTTCAGCTTATAGGAATTGTATAAATCCATTTCGCCGATAACATCAATAATGAAAATTTCCTCTGTTTTCCTGATCTTAAGCTCCATATAATTATTGTACCATTGAGAAAATGAGCGGTCAAGAAAAGATCATTCAGATGCGTATATGTACGTATGCGGGGGAAGGAGTACACCGCCGGTTGTTTTTACGATACGTGCGGCTGCCGGCGGTGTGTTTCTACGGTTTTACAGTCTGCTGCGATGATGTACCGGTTCCGGCCTTGAGCATAAGACGCTTGATTTTATTCATGATCCGTCTGCCGATGGTTGAGCCGTATTTTTTAGAAAAATCGTCGGCCACTACCGCAAGGCTGTAGTCAGCGCCGAATTTCTGCTTGAGCTCATCCCAGTATTTTATAAGCCAGACATATAAATCGCTTTTTGTATTACGCGGGAAGATCCGCATGATATGCTTGCGCTCTATCATGTCGATGACCGGCATGTATACAGTGCGGTACCATGAGATGATGGCATCAGTCATGCTTATTTCTTCGGTTTGTTTTTGATTTATATAGTATTTATGGGTCAGAATATGATTGTATATAACGTCATACTGTCCCGGCTTGGAAAAATCCAGGCACCAGTCGTCCGTTATGTCTCCATAATTCGTTTCAAAATAAAATGTCCGCTTTTCGTATGAAAGCACCTGCTTGATCATATACTTCAGGGATTTGCCGGGCTTGAGCTTTATTTCACTTTTTAAGCTCACCACCTCTGCGTCGATGTATTCTACGCCCTGCGATTTTGCTACGGACACGCGGTGGTTGCCGTCACGGACAAAATACAGTCCCCCGAGCTCGTAGACCGTTATCGGCGGCAGGATAATGTCCTGCAGCCGTGCCCGGTCTATGCTTTCCCATCTTGCTTTCAGGTGCAGGCTTTTAGGAAAAAACTCGTTGTCAAAATCGCCGAACCGGTCTTCTGAGCCGACGATACTGGTGATGGGGATTGTTTTGACTCCCTCGTAGCTTTCGTTCTTAGGTTTGAGAAGTTTTTTTATGTCTGAAAAAGATATGAGTGATGCTTCCTCTGGATTAAGAAGGTGCTGGACCTCATGAAACAGGGCTTTGTTGAATGCTTTTGCAAAATCCTGCTCAACTTCTGAACTTGACATGTTTTTTTTGTCCTTATGAAGGAATTTCAATAATATAATAGCCGAATGCGTTGACGATAGTTGTGCTGCCTTTTACAGTGACACGTTCGGCCCGCAGGTCATACAAGTGGATGTGCCCGTGCACCACCCATGCAGGCATGAACTTTTCAATGAAAGTGTTGAAACATTCAAATCCTTGATGGCAAGGATCCTCCTGGTCGTGAATGTGCCGCGGCGGCGCGTGGGTTAAAAAAATATCCAGATAGCGGCCGTATTTAAGCTTGTTTGCAATCAAATGCGGCCACATCATCAAAAGCTTGTGCCGCATCTGCTGCTCGGTGTACTGGTTGAGTCCGTTGTTATACCGCTTTGAGCCGGAGATTCCGGCCAGCAGCAGCGGTCTGGTTTTTCCTGTGGCAGGATCTGTAATCTGCAGCTCCTGTGCCCGGTGCGTCCTGAATCCCAGATATTCAGCGCCATGGCAATGGTTTATGCTTGTTTCCGCTGCATAAGAATGCGCGGGAACGGAAATAAGCGTAGGATGCTTATGGTAGAAATTGAATTCTCCGAGATTATGGTTGCCGAACACAAAGTATGCAGGCTTGTTGAGCGTGGTAACGATGAAATCAATATAATCCATGGGCAGATCGCCGGCGCACAGTATGGCATCTATGTCGCTGAAACGCTTTTTTGCGGTCGTGCTGTAGACAGCTGGATCAATCTGATCTGAAACACAGAGCAGCTTCATGTATTATGCACCTGCTGATAACGATGCTTCCAGTTTGGTTTTATTAATAAGCTCAATAGGCCTGTTTTCTGCAAAGACTACGGCAGGGCGGGTGAAGCCGGAACTTGAAAGCAGCATGCCTCTGGTGCAGTTCAGCTCCTTCTGCTTGTCGAGCATTTTGCGGACAACTTCATCTTCAATGGGCTCGGTGCTGCGCGTAAACCACAGCAGAATAAGCTGCTTACGTACGTTACGCCAGTCCTCGCTGCCTTTTTCTGTACCGATAACCTCGCAGTATTCCAGCACTCCCTGTTTTTTATAATCCACCTGCTGTGCATTGATTTTAAAGCTTGCTTCGGCCGTTGACTTACAGATGCTCTTGAATTCATCCGTGCCGCTGGTCAGATAATCTTTCATGCTGTCGTTGGACTGCAGGTCTGCATATGAATTCAGCTTTGCCGGTACATCCTTAAAGTTTTTGTCCACTTTGTTGATCAGGTTCCACTGCTCAATTGCCTTTTCGATTTTGCGCTGTTTTTCGTAGCAGGCCGCAAGAAAATACCGGGCAAAGAGCACTTCCCGTGTGGTAGGATCCTTGCTGCTGTTGATGGCGCGGTCAAAATCCGCCACGGCATTGTCGATACTGTTGCCGAGCATATAGCAGGTACCGCGCTCAAGCAGTGATTTCTGCCGGTATTCGGGATCGCGGAACGCTTTTTCAAAGGCTTTGCATGCGTCCGCATACTGATTGTTTCCTTTCAGAATTTTACCAAGATAATAATAGTTGGAATATGTCTGCGGGTTCATCTTGATGGCCAGGTCTATTTCATGCTTGGCTTCCTGCATCTGCTTGGCATGGAACAGTACAAGACCGAGCGCTGCATGCGCCTTACTGTGCTTCGGGTTCAGCTGGATTGCCTTCTGGTAGAAGCCCAGCGCGGAGTCGGGGTGATTCTGCTGGTCGTAGATCTGACCGCAGTTATAGTAATTATCAGCATTGCGGGGATCGAGCTTTGTCAGCAGCAGATACTCTTTGAGCGCTGCGCCGGGCTGCTTGAATTTCATATAGAGCGCCGCAAGCTCCTTGCGGAAATCAGCTTCCGGAAGGTTGCTGTCAAAAATGGCGGTTTTGTTAACTTCGTTGTATTCCATCAGGGCAAGCTCGTTCTTATTGTTTGACAAATACGCCTTGCCCAGATAGTAGTGGGCCATAAAATTACGAGGGTCTTTACTTACAATCATTTTTCCAAGCTTTATAGCCTGCTGATATTTACCCTGCTTTATGCATTTTTGAATGCCTTCAACCCGTTTCGGCACTGCAACAGATTTTATTATAAATACAGCAAGAAAACCTACACCAAGCGCAAGGACTGCTATAATAATTATCTGAACAGAATCCATAAATCCTCCGATATTTAAGAGTAGACTATTTGTCAAACTATGTCAAATAGAGTTCTGACAGAAATGCATATTTCTGGGCGTGGTACGGATATGGAGGAATGGTGATGGACTTCAGGCATTACAGAATGATTATATATGTGTCCGCTGCGCTTATGCTGCCGGGAGCCGACATGCTGTCAGGACTGTATGCTGAGTCTGAGGGTGAGGCCTTGTTCCGCCTTAATAAGCCGGAGGCAGCCATCCCGATACTGGAAAAGGAGATCCAGGCACTGGACGCATCTCCTGACCTGTATGTGTTTCTGGGCGTCTCATATTATCAGACGGAAAAATATGAGCATTCCATCTCAATTTTTGAAACCGGCATGACCAAACCCGGCGCAGACCTGTATGCACTTAATTTTAACGCGGGCAACAGCGCATTCGCCATGAAGAACTATTTGCGGGCAAATGACTACTATGCCAAGGCCGTGGCACTTGCGCCCGAAAAAAGCGCTCCGATGCTGAACCTTGCCAATACGCTGCTCAAGCTTGACCGTCTGCAGGAATGTCTTGAATGGTACAATAAGTTTTTGATTCTGGACCCCCAGCATTCGCAGGCTGATCATGTACGGGAGCTTATCCCGCTGATCGAGGCGGAGCTGGAACGGCGCCGCAAACAGGCGGAGGAAAATGCCTCCAAAACGGTGAAGCTCAGCAGTGAGGAAAGTACTCCCGTGCTTGATGAATTGCCTGAGGTCGTTGCTGAGCCTGTCGAGCATCCCGAGCTTGATGAAGACATCGTGCCGCTGCCCGGTGAAGAAATACTGCCTGAAAACGAAGCTGCCATACAGGATCAGCCTGCGGTTCTGCCTCAGGCTGAATATATGCAGGAAACACATACGGAGATTCCTCCTGTACCTGAGCGTCAGGCAGCACAGCCGTTTGACGGAGAGCCGCTGGCCGCACCTGAGAATTCGTATATGGAAATTCCTGAGCAGCTTGGTAAATCTGTGGCTGAGCCTGATGCGCGGGAACTGCCTGCCGAATCGGAACCAGAAACCGGACGGACTCCTGAGCTTGTGACGGCAGACCGGAATCCTCCTGCGGAGGCTGCAGAAAAACGCACGGCAACCTCACGGGAATCTGCAGATGCTGCTTCCTCCGGTTCAGCATCAGCTGCGCCTGCAAAAAAGGTTCCTTCCGAAAAACTGCCTGCGGATGATGATCTGCCGCTGTAAAGCCCATACGTCCTCTGTACGCGGAAATCAATTTTTGCCGCTGACAGCTGCTCCCGGCTCCGCAGCTGTCAGCGGCAATTTTGCTTTCTGTACTAAAGCCTGATGCGCAAAAATTGATTTTCGTGCTTTACGTCCGCTTTACCAGCGCAAAAAGCTGCTCCCGCGATATTGCGGTAAAGACCGGCCTGCCGTGCGGGCAGTGGGGATCGGGCAGCTCCAGCGCTTTGCGCGCTATTTCCTCTGCGGTGCCGGCGTCAAGCACATCACCGTCCTTTACCGCCGCTTTACATGCGGTCATCGCGGAGAGCACGGACATGATGGAGCCCGGTTCCAGCCGGTTGTCCAGCAGGCCGCGTGATAGATCAAGTTCTGACCCCTTCCATCGCTCCGGAACGGAGGTGAATTCCCATCTGCCGTTCCCCCGGTTTTCAGATGAAAATCCAATTTCATCAAGCTCCTGCGCAATGCTTTCAAGGTAAGCATCGTCTGCGGCGCTCTCTGTCTCTATGATGTATGGTACCAGCAGTTTCTGCCGGTGTCCCTGAGAGCTCATGATCCGGTCGTACAGAATACGCTCATGGGCGGCATGCTGGTCGATAATGTACAGAACGTTGTTCTTTTCTGCCAGAAGAAATGTGCCCAGTGCGGTGCCGATATAGCGGAATCCGCTTGAGGCGGTCTGTGCCGCCTGGCTGACAAGGGATGAAAGCGGCGCTGTTGCTGCGGGCGTACGGGTGATTTTATAGCCCGGGTATTCAGCTGCGGGGCGCGGCGCTGAGGAAGGCGAAAAAAATCTGGAACGGAGATCTGTTCCGCCGGTTGTATCCGAATCGGATGCTGAAAAACGGGAGAATCCGGCGTCAGACGCAGGAATATCGGGAGATGCGGCAGCATTGTATCTGTCCTGTTCCTGTGATATCGTCAGCGGCTCCGCGCGTTCAAGCAGAGGCTGCGCCTCGGCGGCTATGTCTGCCACTGCCTTGACTGTATAATTATGGAAATAATTCCTGACCGTGGTGCTGACCTGATGGTGCAGCTCCGATATATCCTGAAAACGTACCTCACGTTTTGCGGGGTGAATATTAAAGTCTACTTTTGACGGATCAATCGAAACGAACAATGCGGCGGCCGGATGCGTACCGTTGGGAAAATAGCCCTGACAGCCGTATTCTATGGCCTGCGTAAGGGCATAGTCGGTGATACGCCTGCCGTTGATGAATATATAGATATGTTTTTTATCGTTACGGGATACCGTCGGCTCGCCGATGACCAGCTTAAATGAAAAATCAGAGCCTTTGCCGTTCAGCTCGTTAAAAAACGATTCTCGTTCCGGAAAACCGGCGGCCTGTACGAAACGCTGTGTCTGCGTCTGGCCTGCGGGCAGGTCAAGCCTGACGGTTCCGTCTATTGACAGTCTGAATGCAAGATCCGGCCGGGGCAGGGATTTTTCAATGAAAGTCGTCCTGCACAGTACCATTTCCGAAGCAGGACGCTTAAGAAACTGCCGCCGTGCGGGAAAGTTTTCAAAAAGCTCCCGTGATTCAACGATCGTTCCCTGTACCGGCTGTACCTGCTCAAGCAGATGGTCTTCCGTGAGCGAAGCCCGCATGCGCCAGCCTCCGGAAGTGATGGTAAGCCTGCTGACTGCCGCAATGGAGGCAAGCGCTTCCCCGCGGAAACCGAGCGTCGTAAGGCTCAGCAGATCTTCTGCCGTATGTATTTTACTGGTGGTATGCGGACGGGCGCAGCGCTGCAGGTCGTCCTTATCCATGCCGCAGCCGTTATCTACGGCACGTATGCGCTTTATGCCTCCGTCTTCTATCTCAAGTACAATTTTGTCCGCGCCTGAGTCAACGGCGTTGTCCAGCAGCTCCCGTACGATTGCATTCGGACGGTCTATTACTTCTCCGGCGGCAATCTTTCGGGCTACATCCGGTGAAAGCGTCTGTATCATTGTCTGGTACCTTTGTCAGGAGCTCCTGCGGTTCCCGTCATTTCATCAGCATCTGCAAACAGGTCAAGCTCCGGAGTGACGGTGTGCTCCGGAGAGTCCGTATCGAGCTTAGGATTATTCATCAGAATCTGGATTTTTCCCTCAAGCTTTTCGATGTCTTTTTCCATTTTCCGTGCCAGCCTGATGCCTTCCTCAAAGTTTTTGAGCGCATCCTCAAGCGATATGTCCGGCTGTTTAATCGTTGCGGTAAGCTTTTCCAGACGATCCAGATTTTCTTCAAAGTTTTTCATACAATCCCCCTCGATATTACCCGTGCCTGCACGGACAGTATCCTCCCTTAGGCACGGACGGTGTCTCCTATGGTTCTGTCCTTCCGGCTGCTGCCGCTGTTACCGTTGCGGTTATTTTTCCCTGCGCGGGAATAATCTCTATTTCAGCTCCGCATTCTGTATCTGTACCGCTGCGGATGATTGCGCCGGTATGCGCGTCCCGTACCACGGAGTAACCGCGTGACAGGATGGCCAGCGGACTGGCATTTTCAAGAATCAGCATATCATGCTGTATCTGCTGTTTTATGGCTGACAGCCGCTGCTGCATTGACTCTGTAAGTTCCCGTTTTGCATCCTCAAGCCGGTAGAGTACCGGCTGCTCTATGGAGCGGAACGTCAGCTCCATGTTTTCTGCCGAAAAAGTCTTGAGCATAAGCTTTATTTTTTCGACTTTTGCCCTCACGGTATCGTACAGTACGGCAGCATAGCCTTCCAGATCATTGATAATGTCTATAAGCTGCGGGACTGCGAGCTCTGCTGCGGCTGACGGGGTAGGAGCCCGGACGTCAGCCGCATAGTCTGACAGCGCCCAGTCAATTTCGTGGCCTACTGCGGATATAACGGGGATATGCGATGCGGCTATGGCACGGACAACGCTTTCCTCGCTGAACGGCAGCAGGTCTTCAAGAGAACCGCCGCCTCTGCCTACGATCAGAATATCACAGAGATTAAAGTCATTTGCAGCCTGTATCTGCCTGACAATGGTAGCGGCTCCTTCCGCGCCTTGTACGATCGCCGGCAGCACAATGACTGATACTGCGGGATTCCTGCGCTTGGTGATTTGAAGAATATCCCGCAGCGCAGCTCCGGTCGCACTGGTCACGATGCCCACAACGGACGGAAACATCGGAAGCCTGCGTTTCCGTCCGGGATCAAAAAGTCCTTCTGCGGCAAGTTTCTGCTTGCGCTCCTCAAGCATCTGCAGTATATTGCCTGCGCCTGCAAGATGCATGGCGCTTACGATTATCTGGTAGCTTCCGCGGGCGGCATATACAGAAAGTTTGCCGGTGCAGCGTACAAGCATGCCGTCCTTGGGAACAAAAGAAAGATGCATGGCGCTTGCGCGGAACATGACCGCACTGAGCTGTGCACCGCTGTCTTTCAGCGTAAAATAGATATGGCCTGCCGCACTCGGCTTACAGTTTGACAGTTCACCTTCCAGTACTATTGCCGGAAACGTACCTTCAATGACGTCTTTTATCAGTGATGTGATTTGTGAAACGGTAAAAACTGTATCGGAATCAAAAGGCAGCGCGGACCTGATCGGATTCATGGTTTAGATTTTATACATTACAATCATCTTGTGCAACTACAACGCCGATACATAAAGAGATGAAGTGTATTGTAGTTTTATATGCGGGTGGGGAAAGCCTTCACCAGTTTGATATACTGTTTGACGGTAAGTCTGCGTTTGACCGCTGCCTGGCATGGGCAGGTACCGCAGTACCGAAGGCGGCGGAGTGCCCGGAGATCGTTGTGTTTACGGTCCCGAAGCTCGCTTCCTTCGTGTCTGATGCCGTCAGCAAAGCCGCCGTCACAGCGCGGGTTGTAGTAAAGCCGGAATGGACGGCACGTCTGTTGTGTACTGAAATACGGGATGCATGCAAAAAGCAGGATGCGGACGCCGCCGTGTATACGTGGAGCGACTGTCCGTTTTTGAATGATACGCTTACCGCAGAGCTGGTACGTACCCATACAGAATATGAGGCGGAATATACGTTTGCGGACGGCTATCCGTATGGATTTGTGCCTGAGATTATTGCCGGTACTACGGCCGGGATTCTTGCGGAGCTTCCTGCTGAGGCAGCGCTGAAAAAAGGTGCGCAGCCGGTTTCCAGAGAAAGTCTGTTTGATATGATCAAAACGGATATCAACTCCTTTGAGATAGAGACTGTCATAGCAGATACCGACTGGCGTATGTACCGGTTCAGCTTTGCATGCGGAAGCCGGGCCGGAGTTCTGGCCTGCAGCGCATTGTATCCTGTGGTACAGGAAACAGAAGATGTTGAAAAGATTACGGCCCGCGCGGCACAGATGCCTGAAATTCTGCAGACGGTGCCGGCGTTTTATAATGTTCAGATAACCGGTTCGTACGGCAGTGCGGGCTCGTGCACCTACTGCCCGTATCCTGACAGCGGAGACGCGTCCGTTCAGCCTCCTGCGGAACCTATGACTGTACAGGCATTTAAAACGCTTGTTCCGCAGATGACGGCGCTGTCCGAGACTGCGGTTGTCGGGCTGTCCGCATGGGGCGAGCCTTTGTGCCATAAGGATTTTATAGCGTTCGTACAGGCCGTTCTATCAGAGCCGGGATTGTCCGTACTGATTGAGACTGACGGACTGTATGCGGATGAGTCCGTGGCCTCTGCAATAAAGGAACTTGTGAGTCAGGCTCCCTCACGTACCTGCGGTACAAGCCCCGTTATTTGGATTGTTTCGATTGATGCCTGCACGGCAGAAACCTATAAGGCTCTGCATAAAGGCTGTGAGCATGCAGATGAGTATTTGAAAAAGGCTTGTGATGCAGTTGCGCTGCTGCAGAAGTTTTTTCCGGGCGATGTGTATCCTCAGCTGGTACGTACCAGCCGGAATGAAAACGAGCTTGAGCAGTTTTACCGGTATTGGAGCAGTGCGGAAAGCCCGTCCGGCGGAAAACTGATTATACAAAAATATGATTGGTTCTGCGGTCTGCTGCCGCAGGATAAGCCTGCTGATCTTGCTCCGATCGAACGGAATCCCTGCTGGCATCTGCGCAGGGACATGACTATTCTTGCGGACGGTCGCGTGCCGTCATGCAGGGAACTGGTCTGCGGCGGAAGCATCGGTAATGTTTTTAACGAAGGTATTGCCGATGTGTGGAAAAAAACAAAAACAATGGTGGAAGCCCAAATCAAAAAGAATTATTCGGAGAAATGCCGTGTGTGCGATGAATACTATACCTTCAATTTTTAATGAGCGCCAGATAAACCGGACGGTACTTGGCGGCACAGAAACAGCACCCGGCATAAAGCTGCCGGTATCAGTCGTACTGATCAATGGAAACGGCAGCCATTTCCGCCAGCAGACGTTGGAAAATCTGATGAAATGCGGATTTGCATCGGTTGTGTCTTTGGAACCGACTCCTGACAATTACAATATAGAAGATTTTGCAACGAAATTTCCTTCGATAAAGTTTATTGTACCGCTGGAAAAGGTTACTGACGGTGATCTGGTAAATATTGGTATCAGCGAATCCTGCGGTGACTATGTGCTCGTACTCAGGGATACGCTGCGCATCCCGCCGGGAATCCTCACTCCGAATCTTACCAGCAGACTTACAGAGTCCGGAGCATACTGCATTGTACCGCGCCTTATAACGCAGGAAAAGCAGGGACTGCCGGTTCAGTACATTCCGATGGCAGAGCGCTCAAAGCTTCGTGTGGCTGCCTCCGCAACCGTTATGGACGGCATGAAGACATTGTATCCGTTTGACTATATCGGACTGTACAACCGGCAGAAGTTTATTCAGCTCGGCGGATTTGACTACACCATAACATCATCGTACTGGCAGAACCTTGATCTGTCGTTCAGGGCATGGCTGTGGGGCGAAACCATCAGCCTGTCCACTAAATTCCAGCTTGAGTATGGCCAGACGGTCCCTGTTGAAGACAGCACGACCGATCAGTCATACCTGCGCTTTTACTTAAAAAATCTGCTGCCGCGCTTTAAGGCTGACCATGGCATGATTCCCATGCCGTCATTCTTTATCTTTTTGGGCAGCTCAAGTCTGGGGTTCTTTGAATCCCGGAAGCAGTTTATGGATGCCCGCCGTTGGGTGGACAAAAACAAATTCCGTTTTCGTTTTGATGCGGTTTCAATTATAGAGAATTGGGATAGAAAATGACCGTCGTAATTGTACAATGCAGGCTTTCTTCAACTCGTCTGCCGCGCAAAGCGCTGAAAGATCTTGGCGGCCGTCCGGTATTGGAATGGACGCTCCGTGCCATGCATAAAGTTCCGGCGGATGCCTATTATGTGGCTACGGACACCGAGTCATTCAGCGAGCTGGAGCCGGTTGTCAAAGGCTGCGGCTGGGAATGCTTTGCGGGGCCTAAGGATGACGTCCTTGAGCGTTTCTGCCTGCTTATTGAAAAACTTAATGCTGATATCGTTGTGCGCGCCACCGCCGATAATCCGTTCCTGTTTTATGAGGCCGCAGCTTCACTGCTTGAGCTGTATACTGCAGACGGACGCTGTGACCGCACGGATTATATAACATGGCAGGGACTGCCGCATGGCTCCGGCATAGAAATCTTTAATGCCCGGTCTTTGCTGCGTGCAAAGGCGGCTACTGACTCTCCGTATGATCATGAGCATGTGGGACCGGCGCTGTATAATCATCCTGAGTCATTTACTGCAGAAATGCTGACTGCGCCCGCGCGGTGGCACTATCCGGGCTACCGTACGACCATTGATACTTATGCGGATTACCTGCGGGCGCTTATGATTGTCAGTACGCTGTCTCAGGAAAAAGCGCCGGAAGCCCCGTATACTACGGAGCAGATCGTCTCTGCATTTTCAAATCCTGCCGTCGGCAGGCCGGTGTGCTGCGTGCCCAGCGTAAAAAAAGGGCAGGGGACCGGACATTTGCGCCGCTGTCTTACAATCGCATTGGAAATCGGCGCAATAGTATATATCCCGGATGACGCTGATCTTTCAGAGACTGATCAGGTTGTTTCAGAATATGTGCAGCGCGGTCTGCATCCCTGGCAGATTACATCCGTTATGCCCGGCGCAGGTGAATACAGCCTTATTGTAACCGATGCGTTTGCGCTTGACGAACCGCTTGCGCGTACGCTGCATGATGCGGCGCCGGTTGTCGCCGTCGATGAAGGCTCTCCCAATACGGCATACTGTGATTATCTGCTTAATATCATCCCTCCGGCACAGAAAAAAAGCATGGTGAATATGGAAGCGCCGCAGTTTATGGAAATGCCGCGGCACCGGAAAACCGGCGGCCGCATACGGCATGGGGCTGATTTTAAGCGTATCCTGATTGTGGCCGGCGGAGAAGATCCTGCGGATCTGGTGATCCCTGTTGCACTTGCATTCGGCAGCCTGCATAGAACCGTAACGGCAATCCGCTCAAGCGCGGAACACGAGCAGGACAGAATACCTGCTGAGCTTAAACCGTATATACAGCTGGTTCAGCCTGTACCGGGTCTGCGCGAAAAGCTTGCGGATTATGATCTGGTGGTTACCCACTACGGTCTTACCGCCTATGAAGCAGTGGCTGCGGGCTGCGCGGTACTGCTGCTTGCAACTACTTCGCTGCATGCGGAGCTGGCGGACACCTACGGATTTAAATGCCTTGCGCCTAGTGACATTTCTGCACGAGAGATTTCCGCGGTGCTCAAATCGCCCGAAAAGCTCTACCGTATGCCTCCGGCTGTACCGGTCGACTCTGTCGGAACGGCAGGCGGCTTTATACGCTCTTTGTCGTACGGCAGAAGATTTACTTGTCCGGTCTGCGGCCCTGCTGCCGGCGGCGAAAAACCTGCCGCAGACGATGTTGAGGCCCGGACTCCGAGACGGACATTCCGCCGGTGCGCTTCGTGCGGCTGTCTGTACATGGCATGGACGCTGGATGAAAATGATATGTCCTACAGCAAGCAGTACTTTTTTGATCAGTACAAGCAGCAGTATGGAAAAACATATCTTGAAGATTTTAACACTATAAAGGTACAGTGCGTCAGACGGATATCGCAGATGGATTTTATCTATCATCGTAAGCTGCGCTCAACAACTACGCCGACTATTCTGGATATCGGGTGTGCTTTCGGACCATTTTTGTCCGCTGCCGTTGATGCAGGCTGGCAGGCATTCGGTGTTGACGTATCCCAGGAAGCTGTGGATTATATACGCTCGACGCTGCTGTTTCCTGCCGCATGCGCGTCGGTTCCGGACTTTGATCCGGTAAAAGAATTCGGCGTACGCTCGTTTGACGCCGTGACTATGTGGTACGTCATTGAGCATTTCAGAAACCTTGATGCGGTGCTCCGTCAGGTGGCGGACACGGTGAAGCCCGGCGGCATCTTTGCCTTTTCAACACCGTCCGCATCGGGCGTATCGGGTAAATTCAACCGCAGGCAGTTTTTTGAGCAGAGCCCTGCGGATCACTATACGATTTGGGAACCTGCGCATGCGCAGGCCATCCTTGCGCGCTATGGATTTAAGGTGGTACGCATTGTAATAACGGGGCATCATCCGGAACGGTTCCCCTTTATCGGCGCGCACGGCTGGCAGAAACATTCGCTGCCGTATACGGCGGCATCGGCTGCAAGCCATGCGCTCGGGCTTGGTGATACGTTTGAAGTGTATTGCCGGCGTATAGCTGAATAGAGGGAACCTCGAAAAACTTTCAACATCGTAGATGTCAACATTGAAGATGTCCTTTTTCGAGGTGCCCTGGCACGTTTTTGTGGATTACAAGGTAGGAGGATTTTATATGGAGTACATGCTTGTACTGGGGGCGGGATTGATGCAAAAGCCCGCCATAGAGGCCGCGAAGCGGCTCGGATTTCACGCGGTGGTAGTGGATGCAAATCCTAAAGCTGTCTGCGTGCCCCTTGCGGATACGTTCAAACAAGTTGATCTGAAGGATAAAGATGCGATTGCCGCGCTTGCATGCGAGCTGGCGGCAAAAGGAACGCTGGCCGGTATTTTTACTGCGGGAACTGATTTCAGCGCTTCGGTGGCGTATGCGGCCGAAAAGGCGGGCGGCGAGCTGCGCCGTCATGTTCACGGCTATGAAGCCTGCCTGAATGCGAGCATTAAGACGCGTATGCGGGAGTGCTTTAAGAAAGCGGGAGTCCCGTGTCCTGACTATACGGACATAACGGTGCAGAATGCCTCTCAGGCTGTGGCAGCGCTTAAGGCGCAGGACTTTCCCATGGTGATAAAGCCTGTCGATAACATGGGCGGACGGGGATGCCGCATGGTTCGTACTCCGGATGAGGCCGGATCCGCCGTGCAGGCCGCAGTGGCCGCGTCAAGATCAGGACATGCCATTCTGGAAACCTATATGGACGGCCCTGAATATTCGATTGACTCGCTGGTATATAACGGAACAATGACGATCACCGGTTTTGCGGACCGGCATATCAAATATCCTCCGTATTTTATTGAGGTCGGACACACCATGCCGACTGATATAGACCGGCAGCAGTATCTTGAGCTTGTGTCTGCCTTTGCGCTCGGTGTAAAGGCGCTCGGACTTACTGATGGTGCTGCAAAAGCTGATATAAAATACACTAAGAACGGTCCGATGATCGGAGAGATAGCGGCAAGGCTTTCCGGCGGCTACATGTCAGGCTGGACGTATCCGTATGCGTCGGGCTGCAATCTGACTGAGCAGGCGGTCTGCATAGCCTGCGGAAAGACGCCCGAATACTTGGAGCGTAACCGCAGGCCGCTGCCTTATACTCCGCCGGAAAGCTGCCGCTCCCAGCCTGCGCCGTTCGAACTGTATGATCTTGAGTGCACGTGTACGAGCGCTGAGCGTGCCTGGATTTCTATTCCCGGTAAGGTGGCTGCAGTGATCGGGCTTGGGGATGCGGAAAAAATTGCGGGGGTAAAGAACGTGCTGCCGCGCGTCGCTGCCGGAGATACGGTGACCTTTCCGCATAATAATGTAGAAAAATGCGGCAATGTTATTACGGTTGCCGGTGACAGAAGCTCTGCCGTGGCTGCGGCAGAGCAGGCCGTACGTACGATAACCGTACGGCTGCAGGGAGGTAATGCAGAGACCGAGCGGTTCCTTGACGGTGTGCCGCAGGAATCTGAGCGCGGTTTTCCGCCGTCGGCATATACAGTTGCAGACGGTTGGAGCTGCGGACCCGACGAGGTGATCGGAGCCGGGGTTCCGACAGCAGCTAAGCTGCCTGCGTCTCTTGCCTCCTGTACGGAGCGTGACTGGAATTATTGTACGGTTGCTGAGACGGCACGGCGGTTTGATGCGCTGTGCCCTGATCACAAGGAGCTGCCCGCGGCCAGATTCTGGAAGTGGGTGGTACGCGGAGGAATCCAAGGAGCATTATATGCAGCGGATACATTGTAATCGGTTCATGCGTTTGTTTGCCGCCGTGCTTATGGCGGCTGCGCCCGCGGGAATATGGGGCGCTTCATCGGTGAATCTGCTTGAGCAGTCATCTAAGAACGGCACGGTCATGTACTGGGATACGCTGAGCGGTACAGGTCTGCTGGAAAAGAACGGCCATCAGGTATCATTCAGGACCGGGGAAAATGTAGTGCTGCTTGACAACAGAAAGCTCGCGCTCGTTGATCCTCCGGCCGTAAAGGACGGTACGCTGACGGTGACACAGGATTTTATCGATGAGCTTGAGCGTTTCTTTAAGACGGATAACGGCGGCGGCAGCTCGTTCCGTGTCGGTGCCATTATCGTTGATCCCGGTCACGGCGGCAAGGATCCCGGTGCAATGCAGGAGCATGTAATAAATGGAAAAAAAGTGATGATCCGCGAAAAGGATATAACCCTTGCGGTCGGCAAGATGCTGTATGCGCGGCTTAAAGCGGGGTATCCTGATAAAAAGATCCTTATGACCAGGGATACCGACGTGTTCCTGACGCTGAGCCAGCGTACGGAAATTGCTAATTCCGTAAACCTGAAGGATCATGAGGCGGTGATCTATATTTCAATACATGTGAATGCGTCTCTTGATAAAAAAGCATCCGGATATGAAGTATGGTATCTGACTCCTGACTACCGGCGCACGGTTCTGGAAAAGGATAAGACTACGGACAAGACGCTGTTCCCCATCTTGAATTCGATGATGGAGGAGGAATATACCACCGAAAGCATCCTTATCGCCAAGTTCATTATGGACGGTATGCAGAGTCAGGTCGGCAGCCTGAGTATGTCACGCGGCGTAAAAGCCGAGGAATGGTTTGTTGTGCGTAATGCCAATATGCCGAGCGTGCTTGTGGAAACGGGATTCCTGACAAATGAAAAAGAGGCGGCGCTGCTGAATGACAGCGGATACTTGAAAAAAGTCTCTTTGGGCATATATAATGGCCTGTCTGCGTTTGTAACGCATTTTGAACGTTCACGAGGATTTACAGGAACCCGATAAATGGTACATGAAAGAATCCCTGCATTGCTTGCCGCTGCTGTATTCGTACTGTCCTGTGCGCTGTGGGGTGTATACCGGCAGCCCGGGCGGCGGTATGTGTTTTTATTCTGCTCGGCTGACAGCGGGCGTCTGGTACAGGAAAACCGCTGGCTGACGTCGGATACATCTGAATGTGCCGCGTATGTGGACGAGCTGCTGCTCGGACCGTGCGTTGAGCGCTGCCGTCCGCTGTTTTCTCCCGGTACACGCGCGCTTTCCTGCTTTGTCAGGGAAGGCACGCTGTATGTGGAGCTGTCTGATGAGCTGATGAGCGAATCAGGCGATGCGGTTGCCATCCGCGACGGCGTGGAGCTGTTTACTAAAAATGTAAGGCGTAATTTTCCGCGCATCAAGCAGGTGGAGCTGTTTGCGGACGGAAAGAAGATGTTTGACGGGGTATGAATTTTTTATTCTTTTAGGATAAAAAAGTCGTTGACAAAATCACGGCGTTCATAGATACTAGTATTATACAAGGCTACATCGACTAGATTTAAAGAGGAGCTTCGGAAATGAAGAAGACAGTCTGTTTATTTGCAGCGGCGCTTATGTTCGCAGGTGCTTGTGTTTTTGCTGATGAATCTACCATCATTGATTTCACATTGCTTGATGCGGATTGCGTTAACGATGAGAACGGCAATCCTACGCAGAACAGCCACACCGTAATGGATTATTCTGTTGCAGCGGGTGCTACATACACCGCTGATCAGAAATCACTCATGAAAACGTCTCTGGCAATGCCCCAGTGGGAAGTCACGCTCAACAGTTCAGCAAGATCTGTTGCAAGCAAGGCTTTGTCACAGGTTGTTGCAGCACCGGTCCGTAGCGAGGCTAGCGTGCCTTTTGCAGGAAGCAATGTAATGGGTGTGCGCGTGCTGTTCCCTGAAATAGCAGCCAATGCTTCTGCACGGATTACTCCTGCATTTGATATTCCTGCTTACGAGCCGCTTTCTTCCGCTGATGCGGACGGCAACCGTCAGGAACCGACCGATGAGGAGAAGGGATCAGGTAAATACCTGTTCGATGATGGTTATGGCGTTGTAAGAAACGTTGGAACTATCAAAGCAATTCAGGTTGCTACCATGGGTATGAACTTCCCCCACGGACTTTATGTTCTTCTGAAAGACAGTGACAATGTAGAGCGCCGCTATTTCATGGGATACCTTGGCTTTGACGGTTGGAAAGAACTCCGCTGGAACAACCCCAACTATATCTCTGAAGTACGCACACGCGAAATCCGTGTATATCCGATCTATCCGAGAGGAATCCCGCTCGTTAAGTTCGCCGGCTTTGAAGTAACCCGTGATGCTGCCCATATCGGCGGTGACTTTATCGGCTACTTTAAGGACGTAAAGATCATCTTCGATAAAGCTCTGCTTACCACAGATCGCGATATCGCTGATGAAGACCTCTGGGGTATCATCTCCAAGAAGGAAAAGGATGCACAGAGTGCTGAAATGATGCGCTTTGGCGACAAACAGGTTAACCGCTTCCTTGAGCATGCTAAGATGGCTACCGAACAGAACTTCACCTCAAGCTTTGGTGAGGACGGTGGTTCTGCTCAGAAGAGTGGCGGACAGGCTGCTAACGCTCAGTAATCTGAAGTGAGATTATATAAACCCGGAAGGTTTCTTCCGGGTTTTTTTATTTTCTAGGGTAGGGCTTGACAGCATATAAATCTATGATAGAGTTAAAAATATGAATCTTATTCACATGGATGAAGAGCCGCCTGTAGCTCTTCCCGATAAATTGAAGATGCGGGCTGTGTATGATAATTATCATATTGTTTTTGACCAGCTGCTGCAGAATATTGAAATTGATTTACGTAAACATATATCGCTTGCTTCAAACCCGACGTATAAACGCCGTATAAAGAGCTTTGAAAGTTATTATCGTAAAGTACTGCGTGTAAAATCGGCCGAAGCGCTTAAATCCTTTGAGCTTATTCCGCTTACCGATATGATGGGCGTACGTGTTATCTGTGCGTTTTTGGAAGACCTTGATGTAGTTGAAGCATTAGTGAAAAAAAACTATAAGGTCAGGGAAGTGGAGTATAAGGGACAGGCTAATTTTAAGGAATTCGGCTATGTTTCAACGCATATACTTATTGCGATTCCTCAGAATTGTATTCCGGATACGCTTTTGGGAACAGACGGCAAGCCACTGACGCTGCCGGACGACCTTGTGTGCGAAATTCAGGTACGCACCATTCTGCAGGATGCATGGGCGGAAGTAGAGCATGAGCTGGTTTATAAAAGTGAATTTTCTCCATTTGATATGCCTATGCGCCGTAAGCTTGCGTCCATTAATGCCAACTTGAGTCTTGCGGATATTATTTTTCAGGAAATACGTGATTACCAGAAAAAACTGCAGAAAGAAATCTTCGAGCGCCGCCAGAGTTTTTATGAGCAGGCCGATATTCTCACGGCAAGTCAGAATACGGAAGGCGGCCAGCCGTCCGGTTCGCTGCTCAAACGGTCATCTCCCTATGTACGCGGTACTATAGATGATATGATTCTGGAGGCAATTCATGCCCATAACGAAGGTGATGTAGAGCGTGCGGTAAAGATATACAGTCTGGTGCTTGAGTCAGATCCTATGCCGCCGGTACCGGTTATGGCGGTTATCCATAAACATCGCGGCATGGCGTTTTTTGCGCAGAATCAATATGTTGAGGCACTTGAGGACTTTAAGATCAGCAACGGGTATGACTGCGGAAATTTCCGTACGATTTATTATCAGGGTATTGTGTATTCCGTGCTGCAGAATAATAAGGAAGCCTGCCGTTGCTTTACCATGTCGCTTAAGCTGAATCAGTTCCAGTCCCATGCGTTTTTCCGCCGTGCGCTTGCGCATTACTATCTGTCGGAGTATGCGGATGCGCTTTCCGATCTGGACAGTGCGGCATCACTCGGGCTGCAGGATGAAGAATGCCAGCTGCTGCGCGGCAAGCTTATGAAAAAGTTTGATATGAGTATGTAGCTTATCTGCCGGCAGGTGAGTCCGGCAGATAAGCTATGTACGTTTAAATAATTAGGAATTTTTTAGATTTTATTGTTTTGCTGCTTGACGTAATTATGATTGTCTGATATAGTTCATCTATCAGCGCGTTATGTGCTGGTGGATGTCTCCTTCGTCTAGTGGTTAGGACATCGGGTTTTCATCCCGACAACAGGCGTTCAATTCGCCTAGGAGATGCTAAAAGCCTTGCAAGAAATTGCAAGGCTTTACTTTCAATAAGATGGGCTATTAGCTCAGTCGGTAGAGCAACGCCCTTTTAAGGCGTGGGTCTGCAGTTCGAATCTGCAATAGCTCATTTAAAACTGTACTGTTTGTGCAATGCACTTTCAGTACAGTTTTTTTTTGCCCTGACGGGAGTGCTTCTGTTTCATCCTTTTCCTTTATTATTTGTTTGCACACTGTTTATTTGTATTACATTATTTTTTGTTGACACTGTTTTTTTGTGCATGTTATACTTTTTTTCGAGGTAATTTATAGATGAAAATATCAAATAAACTCCGGTTATTAATGGGGCTTTCCATTATTATCAGCTGTTTTGCCGCCAGCGGGCTTTCTATCTGGATTTTTCGGCGCAGTTTTCTTTCATATATTCGTGAGGATTTGTTGCAGCTGGGAAACGGTATGTGGAATATTGTGGATGACTGGCATGGCTCGCTTTCATCCGCGGCTGATTCGTTTTCTACACGTTCAGATTTAATTGATTCTCTGTATGAGTCTGATTTTGATAATGTTGATTACCTTGTGGCGGAGGAAAAATCTGCCCAGAACTATGACTTCCTTATGGTGACTGATGAAAAAGGCGCCATTGTTTCCGGCGGCAGCATTCCGTTCGGTACAAGCATGACGGAAGTGTCGGTCGTTCAGACTGCGCTTAAAGGAAAAGAAGGATTTGCTTTTGAAAAACCGTCCGGCATGCCGTTTGCCATGCTTTCAGCCGTACCTATCTATTCCGGGGGCAGGGTTATCGGCGTGGTTATAACAGGCTATGATTTAAGCTCTCCGGCCTTTGTTGATTTTGTAAACGGGTGTATTGGCGTTGAGTGTACCGTATTTGAAAAAAATGTGCGCGTGTCCACTACTATACACGATGATTCTGGCAAAAGTATTGTCGGTACGCTGCTGGACAACCAGATGATCGTAAAGCAGGTTCTTGACAACGGCGAAGATTTTCATGGCAATAACATAATCCGCGGCATAAAGTACGCAAGCTATTATACTCCTGTACGGAACAGCAGCGGTACTATTACAGGCATGCTGTTCATAGCAAAGAATGAATCGGTTATCAACGGTACGATAAGCACGATTTTTGGGGTCGTCAGTTCCTTTGTACTGGTGTTGTGCGTTCTGCTTATGATTCTTGCGTCAGTGCTTATTGCGGCGATTATAAAGCCGCTGACGGTAGTAAAGCAGTCTCTGGCAGATATTTCCAGCGGTGATGCGGATCTGACCAAGCGTATCCCGCTGTCCGCAAAGGATGAGATCGGTGACGTCGTGATAGGGTTCAATACATTCTCCGGCAAACTGCAGGATATTATTACAGAGCTGAAAACTTCAAAGGACTTTCTTGACCGTTCCGGCGAGGACATGGGAGCGACCACCGAGGATACGGCAAATGCTATTTCCCAGATTATTTCAAATATTGACAGCGTGCATGCACAGATTGCCGATCAAACCGGCAGTGTAAGCCAGACTGCCGGTGCCGTCAATGAGATTGCAGCGAATATATCATCGCTCAATACCATGATCGAAAAGCAGGCCGCAGGAGTAACCGAAGCTTCCGCTGCAGTGGAGCAGATGATCGGCAATATTGCTTCCGTAAATAATTCCGTTGATAAAATGGCCGGTTCATTTAAGGAGCTGCAGGACAGCGCGCAGAATGGTTTTACCAAGCAGCAGGCGGTGAACGAACGAATCCAGCAGATTGAGTCACAGTCTAAGATGCTTCAGACGGCAAACCAGGCTATTGCGAGTATAGCAAGCCAGACGAACCTGCTTGCCATGAACGCTGCTATAGAGGCTGCGCACGCAGGTGAGGCCGGCAAAGGATTCAGCGTTGTTGCAGATGAAATCCGAAAGCTGTCGGAAACTTCCTCCGCGCAGTCAAAGACTATCGGCGACCAGCTGAAAAAAATCAAGGCATCTATCGGCGAGGTGGTCAAAGCCTCTGAGGAATCCAGCGCGGTGTTCTCCGCCGTATCTGAAAAGATTCAGGAGACTGACGAGCTGGTTATCCATATCAAATCCGCCATGGAAGAGCAGAACACCGGATCGCGGCAGATCGGTGATGCGCTTAAGCATATGAACGACAGTTCAAATGAAGTACGCAGCGCTTCCGAAGAGATGGCCGAAGGTAATAAGCTGATTCTGTCCGAAATCAAGCAGCTGCAGGAAGCAACCTCCAGCATGAACAGCAGCGTGGGCGAAATGTCAGACGGGGCCCGCAAAATAAAGGAAACGGGCTCTGCGCTTGCCGATATAGCGGCACAGGTCAAAGAGTCGATCATAAAGATCGGCACGCAGGTTGATAAATTCAAAGTGTAGGCTGTCAGATGATGCTTCTGCCGGGTAATTTGTGTCTTGACACGGTGAAGCTGCTTCTATATAATGTCATACATTCGCAGGAAACTTCAGCGGATGCGGGCTATTAGCTCAGTCGGTAGAGCAACGCCCTTTTAAGGCGTGGGTCTGCAGTTCGAATCTGCAATAGCTCACAGAAGCCGGTTGCCATTAATGGTGACCGGCTTTTTTATTATGGGCTCATGAGCCTGTGAAAATATGTAGCGAAGCGAAATATTTTCACAATAAACCACCCGCTATGCGGGTGAGAGACAAAAGCTTATAGCAAAAAAAGCTTTCCTCGAAGGTGTACAATAAGATTGTTCAAGTCTATTGCATAACACCAGGGAGGAAA